>ERZ1106943.2001-NODE-2001-length-18544-cov-8.728109_pt1 | contig 18544 bp, 25 predicted proteins | sample MGYA00403671_ERZ1106943 | MGnify/ENA primary metagenome ERZ1106943 (study PRJEB35170, sample SAMEA104062427) | human gut metagenome | biome: human gut; feature: human-associated habitat; material: faeces | place: Denmark | collected 2012-06-14 ...
CCGGTACACAGCACATCAAATCAGCGGGAGAAAATCTCTCGCCATATCTTTGATGAAACTATGTACCGGCTCTGTTATTCAGAAACCTTCATTGTCTGCTTTTTCCGCCCCGCTGGCAGACTCAACAACAGGAGCGGCGCAGCCGCAATCTCTGTCGGCGGCTGCCTTGTGTTTCATTTCAGATATTCAGTTGTGGCTCTCCAAAGAGAGCATATAGATTATATCATATAGAACGCTTGTTCGTCAATGGCTATTTCAAGATTGCTGTTTTTTCTGCACGGATATTTTCAATGCTCCCGCACTCAACACAGGTATCGCAAAGCACTTTTAAGTGCCTGCGTTTTAATTTCTTTTCGTCGCACAGCGGAGTAAATTCGGCAAGCCAAGTTCCTGCCATCAAGTAACCTGTCACCATTTTTCCGCCGCATTTGCTGCAACAGTTATCCATTTTCTCGCCTCCATAGATTTTGCTCATCACATGATTTACAGTTACGCTTTTTCTTTTCTAAAGGTAACAACGAACGCGCCTTTTATCTGCGAGGAGGTTGCCATATAATCGTATGTTACAAGCTCCCATCCATCGGCGGCTCTCTCATTTAGCAGCTTATCCAGCATCGAAATATCCTCTGCATTTGCTTTATCCGAAAACCATTTCGTGCTGACCGTTAAAATTTCTGTTTTGTAAATATACATAAGTAACCTTCTCCTTTGAAATTATTGTGATATTAGGTATTTTTCGTTTCGGTTTCCTTGTCTGGCGTTGCCCGATATGCGTGGTTCTCCACATATACCATCATACGGTTATACAGTACCACATAGAAAAGTATAGCAAGCATACTGCCTATTGCACCCAAAAGCGCATAAGAGTCGCTGCCTCGTAATTTCAGCGCTGTCCATATTATAATGCCTATCCACGCCACAACGCATAGGACGATAGTTGAAATATGTTCGTGCAGCCATTTCTTCTTGAAAAATGCTATCTTTTCTTTCAGCGTAAAGGTGCTGTTGTTCAGCGCCGTAACGAGATTATTGTCGGCGGCTTTCTTAAAGTCCTCCGCCAAAAGCCGTTCGCCGCTGATAAGCTCGTTGATACTCACACCGAATTCCTTTGACAATAGCGACAGCATTTCAACATCGGGCATATAGTTGCCGTTCTCCCAACGGGAAATGGTTTTGTTGGTCACGCCAAACTTTTCTCCGAGCTGCTCCTGCGTCAAACCTTTATCTTTCCGCAGAGCAGCTATAAATTTTCCTATCTTAATTTGATCCATTTTTATGTACCTCCGAAGAAAAGTATAGCGCATTTTCCGTAAAAATTCTTCCCCACAAACAGCGAATGTGTTTCCCACAAGTAGTGTGGAGTAAGATGTGCAACTATTTTTTCTTCCCGACACAAACAAAAGTCACGGCAAAGCATATTCCTATGCTCAAACCGAACAGAAGCCCCACAACTATGTTGTGCATAGCCACGCCAAAGCAAGCACCTACACCAATCCCTACGCATAAGCCGCTTATGATTTTCAAAATCTTATCTTTCTTCATTTGTCTTTCCCTCGTTTTCTAAGGCTCATCATTATTGCAGCGATGGCGAGATGCTCAGTCCAACACAATGTCCTTTTTCTTCCCGTTCTTCTTTCTCGGATACTGTCGAATACGGGTGACGAAATCCAGATTGATAATCTCCAGTTCGCCTGTTTTCTTCTCTATGACCATACCGCCGTCATCAATTTCTTTTATCAATCCTTGTACGCTGCCGTCATTTGAGGTAATCGTATAAATAATGCACTCTTCTCCGATAAACCGTTTTGCCCATTCTTTCATAACGCAATTCTCCTTGTTCTGCATTTTCTGGTTTAAGATATGTTTAATTGCCGCCAATCTCCTTCGCTGCATTATCCGTGGGATAATCACAAGAAGGAACAGGGCAAGCAAAATGAGGTAAAGACTGTCCATTTGCGCATCCCTCCAAATTTATTTAGGAAATTTTATTCCCAGCTTTGGAGTAGCGCATTGCCTCCTTGCAGTACACCGACAGATTGACGATCCAGACAAGGCAAACCGTAAGCGAGGGCAGAAATCCAATGTCGAACACAAGCGCACAGACCGCAAGTACAATGGCTAAAACCGTGCAGACCATATTTGTTGCGGAGTATGCTTTGAACGCACATTTGCCAATCATAATTTTCTCGGCTTCATCGCAGTCCTCCATCCACTTCTTTTGAAATCTCATATCGTAGACGGACGCTTTCTTTTCGGGATTTGTCCGCTTGGCAGTGTCCACGCACTTTTGCTGAATAATCGTTGCCTCAGCCATTATGCTGAAAAAAGCAACAACGCCGATGAAAAAGATGATTGTGCTGTTCTTGCTGTCAAATGCTGCAAAGCCTCCAGAATAGGATGCAGCAATTAGAAAATAGGAGAGAATAAGAGATGCGCTTGTGAGCCATATCACGGCAGACAGCTTTCTGTCAATCGTGTCTGAGATGTCCTCATCCTCACCATCCCACGCAGCGACCAGCTTCTTCGCACTCCGATAAATCGGGATGCAGACCACAGGCACTATGACCGCCAGCGTCAGCATCAACCACGGAGCAATGTGCATTTCGAAAAACGCTCCCGCTTCTTTCATAATGCCAGCCAATTTATCTATCCCGCCTTTTGCTGCACCATAACCAGAATAATAGCCGATTACACCGCCGACAATCGTACATACGACCGCAAAAAGCAAAAATTTAGGCAGAGCTTTTCGATTCGCTTGCTTGATTTCGTCATTTTTCATTTTCAGTTTCCTCCTGTAAATAGAAGACTTCTTCTACCGTAACGCCGCATACCTTTGCAATCGTCAGAGCAAGGGTGACCGACGGCGAATAATCGCCCCGTTCAATCAGGCTGATTGTTTGCCGTGATACGCCGCATAAGCGTCCCATTTCCTGCTGATTAACATTCAGTGCAGCTCTGCGTTCCTTCAAACGATTTCGCAGTATCATACAGCACCTCCGTCCGACAATCTTCTTTGTCTATTTAACAAACATCGTTGTCAAAATGTATTATACTATTGTCATTCGGATTTGTCAAGCGGCTTTGAAAAATCGGAGGATAAAGCTCGTTGCCTTACCCTCCGATTACAGTTTTTACTTATAGATAATCTCTTCGCTTACGACTTCCGCTGCCCGGTTTCTGACATTGTTCATCTTGCCTATCCACGCCGTTGTATCAGTAGCCTTTAGCTCCTCGTTAATATTCTCGGATTCTGCTATCTGCTTTACCAGCCGAGAGAATAGTTCCTCCGCCTGCCGGTTAATGTCAGCAAGATAGCTGTTCAACTTACCGCTGGTGAGCAGGGAGGTATATAGTGCCCTGCGGTGGCTTTTGAGATAACGCCGGTGCCGCTGCCCCCAGATACCGATGTGTACCTCCGGTTCCTCCGGCAGTTTCAGACAGGGCAGATAGTAGTCCCCTTGCAGTTCAAACCAAAGCCCATTCTGTTCGTTATAAATATACTTCTCCATTTTGTAATCCTCCAATATGATTGATTTACCTACAATTCAATCATTCCGGCTGATTACAAAAGCCAAAGGAGGCACTTCCTTACGAAGTGCCTCCTTCCGGCTGCCCTTTTTTGTCGAATATTTATGTTTCCCGAAAAAGCGCTTGACAAGAGTCCGAAAACGGACTATAATAAGCGTTGCGTCTCTTTTCGGACTCTGAACTTTGTTTTATGGGAGCTTTGCAATGACAGAACAGAGAAAAAATCTGCGTAAATATATCATTCCGGCTATGATCGGCAATCTCAGCTTTTTTATCCTCACGATCGTGGACGGAATGTTCGTCGGCAACGGTGTCGGTCCCGATGCACTCGGCGCGGTCAGCCTTGCCATGCCGTTTGTGAACCTCATCTGGGCGCTGTCCACGCTGTTCAATATCGGCGGTGTTGCCGTTGCCTCCGTCCGCTTCGGACGCGGAGACACGGATGGCGCGAATCTTGCGTTCATGCACGCGCTCTCCGCAAACATTGCCGTTTTTTCGGTCATAAGTGTCATGGGAATGCTGATGAGCGAGAAGATTGCGCTCCTGCTCGGTGCAAACGAGACATATTTGAGGATGGTCTCGGATTATGTGTTCTGGTATTCCGTGTTTCTGCTTACCTCAACGCTCGGTCCGTGTCTGAACTCCTTTGCGAGAAATGACGGGAACCCGAGGCTCGGGCTTATCATGTCCTTTACCTGCACGGCGGCAAATATCTTCGGCGACTGGCTCATGGTATATCCGCTGCAAAAGGGTGTTGCCGGCGCCGCGATCGCGACCGGTGCCGCCAATCTTGCGGGATTTGTTGTGGTGCTGTTCCACTACATACTGAAAAAAGGACAGCTTCGGGTGCGAAAATTCAAGCCGCAGGCTTCACTTTACCGTAAGATCATGCTTCGCGGGCTGCCGAAAATGATCTCTCAGTTTGCGAACCCGGTCATTGCTTTTTCAATGAACCGTATGCTCATCACCCACCTCGGCAACGTGGCTGTCAATGCCTATTCCGTGATAACCTATGCAAGCTCGCTGTTTTCTTCCCTGATGTGGGGTCTGGCAAGCGGATTGCAGCCGCTTTACGGAGCAAGCTATGGTGCGAAGGACGACAAGAGTCTGAAATTTTATTTCAGAAGCGGTCAGATAATGGCTTTTGCGGGCGGCGCGGGGATCTTTTTGCTGACCTTCTTTGTAGGAAGACCGCTGTGCGCGTTTTTCGGCGCGGATGCCGCGTCGATCCCCATCGTGTGCGACGCACTTCCGAAATACTGCCTCAACTATGTTTTTGCCGCATCTACCGCAGTTATCGCCTCCTATCTGTTTTCCACCAAACGGACGCAGTATGCGATAACCATAAACGTGTGCAGGAGCATCGTATTCAATTTTGCCTGCATCAATTTTCTGCCGCTCATATTCGGCTATGAATTCGTGTGGTACACCGTGACCGTCTCCGAGTGTATCTGCATGGCTATTGCCATGGTGCTGTGCAGGATATCCGAGAAAAACGGGATCGTTTACAGATAACGGGAGGGACACGATGGATATAAGAGAAGTGATATTCCGTATCGAACGTGAACGGAAAGAGCAGAATGCCATATATCACGCCGCAGCCGCAAAATTCGGGCTGACCGACACGGAGCTGTGGGTCTTATACTGTATTTCCGAGCCGGATGAGGACCGGACGCAGCAGGATCTGTGCCGCCGCGGATTTTACGCAAAGCAGACCATCAACACAGCGATAACAGGACTTGCAAAAGACGGGCTGGTGGAGCTGATCCCGATCCCCGGCACGCGCAATCATAAAAGAATCCATCTGACGCCGGCGGGACGCGAGCTTGCGGCGCGTACTGCTCTGCCGTTGAAAGCGGCGGAGGAAGCCGCCTACGGCAGATTCTCCGAAGAAGAGCTTCTGGCTTATCTTGAGACGGTGAATAAGCTAAATGCTTATCTTCGTGAGGAGACGGAAAAATTATAGAAAAACAAGGTACATAACATGGTGATCGAAACAGAGCGCCTTATCCTCCGTCCGTTTTCGGATGGGGACTCGGAGGATGTATACGAATATCTGAAAGAACCGGCGGTAAACTGCTTTGCCGGCATGAAGCTGAACTCGCTCGCGGAAGCCCGCGAGGAAATGAAGAAGCGCGCGGGCGATACGGAGTATTATTTTGCTATCGTGCTGAAGGAGAGCGGCAAGGTGATAGGCGAGATAGATGCCTACCCGGAGTCACCGGATCCGGACGATGACAGCATAAATGACACCTTCAGCCCCTGCTGGATGCTGAACAGGGATTATCAGGGCAAAGGCTATGCCTTTGAAGCGGCGCACGCCTTTATCGAATATCTGTTTCGCGAGAAGGGCGCGCGGCGCATTTATGCCTATACGGAGGATTACAATGTATCCTGTCAGCACCTTTGCGAAAAGCTCGGTATGCGGCGGGAAGGACTTTTTCTTGAGTTCATTTCATTTGTAAAAAATCCTGACGGCACGCCGAAATACGAAAATACGCTCCAATATGCCGTTCTGAAAAAAGAGTGGCATTGAATGCAGATAAGAAGTGCCGTCCCGCGATGCGTGACGGCACTTCTTATCTGTGACATGTGCGGCGCTTACGACTTCCCGGAAAGCTCGAAATGCGCGGCGAATTTTTTGAGATACGGGCGGAATTCAAATGCGCGGTCGAGCTGCTTTGAGAAAAAGCCTATTATCGTGCCGTTGAGCAGCGCCATGACGAGCGTGCCCCAGCCGAGACCCTCGAGCCTGCCGAAGAAGCACAGCGACATTACCGTGCTTGCAAACAGCAGCGTGACGTCAACGGCTGTTTTGAAGACGGGTAGACTGATGCCATATCGCGTTGAAACGGCTTTTACAAAGAAATCGTAGACCTGCGGATAAAGATATGTCTTGAAGAAAAGTGCGACCGCAAACGAGGTCAGCAGAACGCCGACGATGAACATCGGTATTCTCAGCCACAGCGCCATGCTGCCCGGCGCCGTTACGGACGGATCGAAGCACGGGAGCATACGCCACAGGTCGAGCACCGCTCCGTAAACGAGACAGGCCACAAACGACATGAGGTAGACGGGTCTGAATCTTCTTATTACAAGACAGAGCAGGATGAATACGCCCGCCTGTATTATGTATTCCGCCTGCCCGAACGTGACGACGCCTGTTTTGAGACTGAGCAGATAAGCGGGCGCCACGATCATGGAGATGCCGAGATCTGCCGCCGTCAGTATCGCCACGGCGAGAGCCAGCAGCACGACCGCGAGAATGTAGGTGATTTCCGACGAAACGACGATCCTTTTTTTCGGCGCGACCTCTCTTATGTCCCGACCCTTACGAATGATATCTTCCTTTGCCATATTTATTCCCTTCCTTATTTTGTTTTCAGCTCCGGCTCCGCAAAAAAACGCCACACACCGCTGCGGTGTATGGCGAAAAATGAGTTTATGCCTCTGAAAAATCCACACTGATTTTGCGGTCACAGTATACCACAAAAACGGGCGGCTGTCAAGCTTTACACGGGCACATTTTTATGATATACTTTATCTGTGATGCGGCATAATGCCATTTGCACGGCGACCGTCGGAGGCTTTCCGGCGGGCGGCGACAGGGCGCGCGGGGATGTAAAACCTTTTTTACATCGGAAATTTCCGCTTGTAAAAGCATTTTGGTAGACACGGAGACGCGTTTGTCGTAAAATACGTGCAGGATACGGTCAAACGGAGGAAACGATGGACATCGGAACAAAGATCAGAGAAGCCAGAGCTGCCGCGCAGCTGACGCAGGAGCAGGCTGCCGAGGCGCTCGGGGTGAGCAGGCAGACGATATCGAACTGGGAGAACAACAGGACGTACCCCGATATCGTCAGCGTGATAAGGATGAGCGATCTATACTCCGTGAGCCTTGACCGACTTCTGAAAGAAGAGGAGAATATGCCTATGCCGGATTACATCGATTACCTTGAAAAAAGCACGAACACCGTAAGGAGCAAGGAAAGACTTTCAAAGATCATCCTTGTCTCGGTCTATCTTGCCGTATGGGCATTTGCACTTATCGCATTCTGGGCATTTACGGACCCAGGTGATTCACTGGGCTTCAGCGTTGTGTTTCTCATGATAGCGCTCCCCGTCACGACGTTTGCGATATCCGTTATGATAGGAAAGAACGATATGTGGGGAAGGTTTAAATGGTTTTCGGCTGCTGCCTTCGGCGTCATGTACATGCTTGCATGGTATGCGACCTTCAGCGCCGCAAACATGATATTTAATGAATATTCGGTCGGCATCCGTATGCCCGATCCCGTGATGCTCGTTGCGGGCGCGACCGTTTCGGTTATCGGGCTCGGGATAGGATGCGCGGTGAGGCGCGCCGCAGCACGACGGCGCAAATGATATACGGCGTTATGTAATGAAATATTATGATGCCCCCTTGACAAGGGGGCTTTTTTGATGTATAATAACGCAGTGTTATATATAACGAAATGTTATTTTTGAGGGGCGATGCGGATATGCCTGCGGCAAAAAGGTTTTCAAAGGATGAGATAATCGACGCTGCCGTGGAGGTGCTGCGTGACGGCGGCTTCTCGTCGGTCAACGCGCGCAGCGTTGCAAAAAAGCTCGGCTGCTCCACTCAGCCGATATATTTTTCGTTTGCAAATATGGATGAGCTGAAGGCGGCGCTGACAGAGCGTGCCGTCCTTATGCACACGCGCCGCGTGCGTGATTCGCTGCGCGCGCACGAGGGTAACGACAGCCGTTACAGCAGCTACGGAATGGGTTTTGTGAAGTTCGCGGCAGAGGAAAAGCAGCTTTTCCGCTGGCTGTACCTTGAGGGGCGGCAGTCGGGACCTTACAGTGCGGATGTGCTTTACAGCGAGATCATCGGGGTGGTAGTTGACGAATTCGGATACAGCGAGGAGGTCGCGCGCCGTTTTCATCGTGATATGCTCTATTTCACCTACGGTCTTGCCATCCTTGCCAACACCGATCACCTGAACCTTACGGAATATGAGCTGCGCGAGGCTTTCAGGCGCGAGTTCCGCGCTTTGACCGCGATTTACGGCAAGCCCTCAAAGCTCCCCGATTTTGCAGTAAAGGAGGGCATAGTGCTTTGAATCTCCGCTTTTCATTTTCGTGGGTGGGGCTCGCGGTCTTTGCCCTGCCGATGCTTATCAACATCGCTTATGTTATCTTCCCGCCGGTCGGAGCGGCAAATGAGCCGGCGGCGATACCGCGCCCGCTTGAGATCACCGAGCGGGTCAGCCGTATTGTTTACCTTATTGCCGTCACGTTTCTCGTGAGCGGTGAGCCGGTCTCGCGGCGCAGTGCCGCGCTGTACATTGCCGCTTGTTTTCTGATCCTGTATTATGCCGTGTGGATACGCTATTTCGCGGGCGGGAGGAACGTCGCACTGCTGGGCAAAGCGTTTTTGTTCGTGCCGATGCCGCTGGCGGTGTTCCCGGTGCTTTATTTTCTGTTCGCGGCCGTCTGGCTGCGCAACATCCCCGCAGCGGTCACGGCTGTTATCTTCGGCGCGGCGCACATTGCCGTGTCGGTTCGTTCGTTCCGCTGATCTCCGGAGAAAAAATGCCGCGGTGCGATGCTCCGCGGTCGGCAATTCAATTTAAACAATGAGAAAATATTATGAAATTTGATCTTGAGGGACATATGCCTTATGCCGCGCTCGCAATAGTCGTTCTTGCGGTGTTTTACGGTATCTATTTTTCAAAAATGCTTATCCAACGCCGTCACGGTATAAAAACGCACCAGATCGGAAGCCGAAAGGAAGGGTCTGTACATACGGTCGAGGTTCTTATGAGCATTGCCACGTTCGGCGCTCCGGCGGCACAGCTCGTTTCCGTCGCGTTCGGGTGGAGCCTGATGCCCGCGGGCGCGCGCTTTACGGGCTTCTGCACCGGAATGCTCGGTGACCTGATATTTCTTGTCTCGGTGATCTGTATGAAGGACAACTGGCGTGCGGGCATCCCCGACAAGGACAGGACCGAGCTTGTCACGACCGGCATTTACAGATACAGCCGCAACCCCGCATTCCTCGGTTTTGATTTTATGTACATCGGCGTGCTGCTCATGTATTTTAACCCGCTCACGGCTGCATTTTCGCTGTTTGCGGTCGTTATGCTGCACCTCCAGATACTCGAGGAGGAAAAGTTCCTTGTCTCGGTGTTCGGCGACGCATATATGAAATACAAGGGGAGCGTTTGCCGCTACCTCGGCAGAAAAAAAGGATGAACGGGCGGTGATGATATGAAAAATATCGTTGTTTACGTCCACGGCAAGGGCGGCTCGGCTGAGGAGGCAGTGCATTACAAGCCGCTGTTCCCGGAGAGCGAGGTCATCGGGTTTGACTACCGCTCGCAGACCCCGTGGGAAGCAGCGGGGGAATTTCCGCTGTTTTTTGCCGGATTGCGCGAGCGCTGTGACCGCCTTACGCTTACCGCAAACAGCATAGGTGCGTTTTTCTCAATGTCGTCGCTGAATGAGACGATGGCGGATGACGCCCGCTTCATCTCTCCGGTGGTGGATATGAAACGGCTGATCGGCGATATGATGATGTGGGCGGGCGTGAGCGAGAGAGAACTGGCGGAAAGATCCGAGATACCCACCGATTTCGGCGAGGTGCTGTCGTGGAGGTACCTCACTTATGTGCGCGAGCATCCTGTCGTGTGGCACGTGCCGACCCGCATCCTGTACGGCGAGAGGGATGAACTCACATCCTTCGAAACCATATCGGCGTTCGCCGGGAGGATCGGCGCCGAACTGACCGTCATGCCCGGCGGTGAGCATTGGTTCCATACCGACGAGCAGATGCACTTTCTTGACAACTGGCTCACAAAGAGAACAGACCGAAAATGCTGCGCGAAATAAAAGCAGCGAAAGGCTGCCGAATTATGCGGCAGCCTTTCGTCGTGCAGACCTCGCGGCATTAGCAGTCCGCGCTTTACAGCATCGATTAGAAAATCGATTCGAAAAGCACTTTTCCGTATCCCGGGTCGTCGCACAGCTTTGCCGAGAGTTCCTTCATGAACCCGTATTCGCCGGGCAGCTCACCCGTGTAAACAGAGGTGCAGTATAACGGGGAAATGCAATAGTCCCAATGCAGGTTGTCAAAGAAAAAGCCGTGGATCAGATTCCCGAGGCAGACGCTATCGTCCTTTCCGGGGTAGGCACATTCAACTATATCCGGATAAAGCACTTCGGTGACAACGCAATATCTTATATCGCGGAGAAACGGACGGCAGTCGATGCGCAGTATATCCCCCGGCTTGTATGGAACAGGCAGCCCGAGCCCGGCGGTACACAAAAAATCAAAGTAAGCCGTGTTCATTTTATTGCGGTTGGATCTTATCATGTTAAAATACATTATTTCTCCGTCCGGGCCGGCAGTAAAGGTGCAGTCGTCAAGCAGAAAGCCCGAATATTCGACCGCGCCGTCGAGTCTGTAGGCGCTTATTTGCCAGTATATGTCGTCCGAGTCGGAAAGCTCAGCCTCATCGCGGTAGTTCTGTATTGCCCGCTTCGCATTTTTGAGGGACGAGGCGAGATACGGTCCGTCAAGCCTATCGGTGTCTCCGATGTCGCAGTCATAGCCGTTGAGTTCGACCGAGAGCAGGTCGGTGTTTTTCAGCGTCCTGCGGGCGTCGTCAATGCAGTCGATGTATTCCGCAACATACCGGCGGTTGTCGCCGTCCGTACTGTCATAAAGCTCTGCAAGCAGCTCGCGCTTTTTATCAATACCTATCGGCGCACCGGCGACTATGTCGGTGTAATCGTCCGCGCGGAGCTCTTCGCGGTGCGACGTCAGGTATCCGTAAAGCTCAGGGGAGCGGGAAAGCAGACCGAGTATCTTATCGTAAACCGTCATTGCAAAAACTCATTTGTGGGCACGCGGTCCAGCACGCGCCCGTTATCGTCTTTGAGGATATCGTCACGCCCGGTGCTCTCCGGGTCCCACATCACCGTTACCGTGTCTGCGTCGGCGGAGTGCGCCTCGGTAAATGCACGGAAGATCGGCATAAGCCCCGAGCCCGCACCCGAGACACGGAAATACAGGTCGCGGTTGCCGGAGATCGTGTCATACATTCCGCCGAGCCGGACACGTGTGAATTCCGCATCGAGCGCACACATGACCGCGCAGTTCAGCACGGAAAGCCGCCCGCCGTCTCCGCTTCCCGGCAGCGAGGCAAGCCTCATGACAAAATCACGGGTCAGAAACACATACGGCGTTCTTTTTATTTCCGTAATGATGTTGCGTGCCCAGTTGCGGTGCCGGTTCAGCGATGCGCCGTATGTATGGATGAGATCGGATATCAGTTCCCGCGTTTTTTCGTCTCCCGTCGCGCCGTACAGCCACTCGGCTGCGTACAGGGTCTCGTGTATGTCGTCCGCACTGCCGTAGAAATGACACACGCACGGAAAAGCCGCACCGTCCCGCCGCAGCATCCATGCCGTCGGTTTGTCGTTCAATACATCATCCCCTTTCACAGACAGTATACCACGGCACGTGGGGTAAAAAAAGGTCACGGGGACTTTGGTCCCCGTGACTGCGGCGGTCAATCGTTGCTTCTTTCTTTTGCCACCTTGATCCATGCGGTGCTTTCCCATTCAATTGGGGTATTGTTTTCTTTTTTCTTAGCAACTTTTCTGATCTCTTTTTGAATTGTGTCGTAGTTATCTGTGGTCAGCTGGCTCCATGCCTCTCCTTGGTACTTGTATGTTCCGTCTTTGCAGGAGATATCGGAGATATCGGAGTTATCGTTTTTCAATGCTTCGAGAATAAAGCTGTCGATCGGGACGTGAAGGTCTTCTGCCGAAATCCCTTTGGGAAGCATATCGAGCAGCCACAGGTATTTCAGCGTCATGTTGACCCATTTCTGTGCCTGTCCAAATGTGAAATCCTCTTTCAAAAGCTTTTCGCCGTTGTCCAACTTTGTGTCATTCATTGTATCTTGGATTTTTTGGCATTCGTTTTTGTGCCACGAATCAAAATCGGTATTGTCGCCCGGATAGTTTTCGATGGAGCTGATCAGGTTTTGACATGTGTTTGTGATTGTATTGTTTTGCATATTTCTGTATTCACACTTATCGGGATCTTTTTTTGCTTTGTCAAGCTCTGACGAGGAATATTTATACTTGACCGTGCGTGCCAGATCCAAATACGCCCGACGTGCACACTTTTTCTTTCCGCCGTCAGCGAGTTCTTTAATGTCGCAGCCGAAATAGCTGTACACTAAGAAATTAAGCAGTTTTTCATTGTTAGCCAATCGATCCATTTTGTGTTCTCCCTTACTCATATTTTTCAAGCGTCTTTTCGAGATCGCTTTTTATTTTGTTTTTCAGCGTTTCGGACTCGAGGAGTATCACGTCCGGGGCAAAGCTTTTTGCGAATTGCTCCATTGCCTTTTCGTTTGTGACGGTCGAAACGGTCACGTCGCCCGCGTCTCTGTCCGAAAATACGACGTCTCCGCCGAAGGTGTCGATGATGTCGCTTATCATCGCCGTCGGTATGCGGAATTTCACGCGCACGTTTTCGCTTGAGTACATATAAGGGTGTCGTGCCATGTATTCGGCAAGGTCGAGCGCCTGCCCGTTTGCCGGACGCAGAGTCTCAAAGGGCTTTATGGGTTCGTCGAGAATGCGGAGGTCGGCAATACGGTCGATCCGGTAGTTTGAAACGTCGTTGTAGTGATCGTAGTTGCAGATGAGAAAGTACTTTCCCTCCCGCGCCGCCATCTGGTACGGCGATACGACGTAGATCCTGTCCTTGCCGTTCTTTTGCTTTTTTGCGTGCAGACGCTTGTCGGTGTCGTATTCCAGATATCTGAATGCGACCTTGCGGCCGCTGTGTATCGCATCGTCGAGCAGCTCGATGTTGAGAAATATCTGGTGATTGTCGGTTTTGGCTTCGGGCTGGCATGTTATATGTTTTACCCGCGCGTGGAAGTATGTGCTTGAAAGCTCTTCAAGCTTTCCGACAAGCTCGCGGCACTGGCTGTGCGGAATGTGCTGCGAGAAAAGCAGGCTGTCGATGAGCAGGCGCAGTTCGCCGTCGGTAAAGGGGCGCTCAATGTAAAAATCCGTCCATATATAGCTTTCCTCGGGTTCGCCGGTCTTTGCGTTCGGCACGCTGCGCACCGATTCGGTGTATTCGATGTTGTACCCGCATTCCATGAGTCCGATAAGGTTGCGGCGTATCGCCTTGCGGTCGGCACTCATGCCGTATTCGCGCTCAAGTATATTTGCAATGTCCTTCTGACTCAGTCTGTGATCCTCGTCCGAATATTTTTTCAGGATGTCGAGGATGTTGATGATAAGCAGTTTTTTCGGTTGTCCTGTATGCATGGTCTCTCTCCGTTTTTCTGCGCGGTATGTATGCCGAGCGGCTTATTTGAAGGTCGGCGCCGTGCAAGTCGTTGTGAAAAATGAGGGACTTTGTTTCCCCGTTGCTTGTACTCTTATTGTACCATGGCCGATGGGTCAAAAACGTCCCATTGCCCGAAACGGTGCACTTTGTGTCGTTTTTGGTTCACAAAAGTATTATACAATATTTTTATTCAGCTCGCAACACCTTTGGCAACAAAATGTACTGTTTTGTCAAAAAAACATTTTTAAACACAAAAGGGGCTGTCACACGTTGTTGTGACAGCCTCGTTTATTCGTTTAAGTGATAATTTTGACGTGCGATCCGTGCAGTCGGGCGTTATTTCTCCGGGTGTTTTTCGGCGGCGTTCACGAAAGCGGCGAAAAGTGCCGCGTGTTCGGGATGCGCGGCGGCGAGCAGCTCCGGGTGCCACTGTACCGCAACGAGAAAACGTCCGCTCTCTGTCGTCTCCACGCCCTCAACGGTCCCGTCGTCGGCGCGTGCGCTCACGCGCAGCGTGTCAGCCGGGCGCTTTACCGACTGGTGATGATATGAGTTTGCCATGACCGATGTGCTGCCGAGTATGCCGTAAAGCGCCGAGCCGTCATCGACCGTAACATGCTGCGGAGCGGTTCCGCGCGGCTCGGTCTGATGATGATCGGGGATATCCTGATACAGCGAGCCGCCGAGCGCCACGTTTATCGACTGTATACCGCGGCAGATGCCGAATATCGGCTTGCCGGCGGGGTATATGCGCTCCCAGAGCGCAAATTCGAATGCGTCGCGCTCCGCGTCGATCTCAACGGTGTCGTTCAGCACCGTCTCTCCGTATTTTGCCGGATCGACATCCACACCGCCCGCGTAGAGAAAGCCGTCAAGCGCGGCATATTCGTCGAGCGTTGCGGCATCCTGCGTGTAGGGGATGAAAAACGGGATCCCGCCGGCGGCAAACACCGCCTCGGAGTATGCCGCGCTCATTCTTATCTTTCCGTCCCGCATCGACGGTACGATGCCTATTACGGGACGGCGTCTTTCTTTGCCGTTCATTTCAGTTCTCGAATCTTTCGTGATATGTGCGTCCGAGCGCGCCCCAGAGCACCGGCACGATTATTACCGCTGCGGCAAGCTCGATGACGCCGTTAATTCCGACAATGGTCTTGAGGACAGTTGAAAACACCTGCGCAATGTCCGTTGTGCCGAGTGCGCCGTAGAAGTGAAGCATCGTGAGTACGAGCACGGTGTTCGTGAGCGTTCCCGCAGCGGCGGCAACGGCGGCGGCGACTATCTCACGGCTGCGCTTGGGATGAGTTCCCGCAACGACGGGCTTTTTGCCGAACCTGCCCGAAACGAGGGCAAACACCAGCCCCGCGACGATTCCCACGATGATGCGCGGTAGCACCGAGATCATCGGATTCTGAAAGGGTACATTGCCGGGACCGGGTGTGAGAAACGCCTTGACGACGCAGGTGACTCCCCACACGCAGCCGAGCAGCGCGCCGTATTTCCAACCGAGAAATACCGCACCGATTATCACGGGGATGTGCAGAGTGGTCATGTTGATGCCGCCGGGCACGTATTCGATATAACCGGTGTACGGGACGGCGGTCATGACGATGATGATGGCGATGAAAAGTGCTGCGAGCACGAGTTTTTTCACGTTTGTGTTTTTTTTCCGCATCTGGATTCTTCCTTGCTTCATTATATGATATGTACGCGCCGCGCGGCGCGTGAGTGCCGCAATTCGCGTATATTATAATATATTTTCTCCGCAAAATCAACACCGGACGGATATTTTTCGCCATATGCCCGATAGTTGTTGATTTTCGCTCCGTTATGTTATATAATGTATGTACAAAACTGACTGAAAGGCACTTTTTAAAATGAAACTCGGAACCTCAACAAATATGTTCAACTGCCGGCGCGGGTCGCTTGCAAAGCCCACCTACGCCGAAATGACCGCTGCGGCGGCAGATGCCGGATTTGACGTTATAGATATTGATCTTTCGGGAGCGTCGTCGGCGTGCACCTCCGACGAGCTTGCCTCCGACGGATGGGAAGCTGCCATCGACGCTGCGGGTGAGGCAGCCGCAAAGCGCGGCGTGCCGATCGTGCAGTCGACGGCTCCGTTCAACCCCTATATCTTCGCCCGCGGCAGACAGCCGGGCGGCGATGATGTCATGCACGTACGCGAAATGCTGCGCCGCGCGGCGGTCGCCTCGGGAAGGCTGGGCGTGAAGTGGATGGTCGTGCGTCCCCTCAACGATACCGTGAGATGCGAGTATGACACGGAGGTCGAGCTTGCGACGAACCGCGAATTTTACGCGCCCGTGCTTGAGGAGTGCAAAAAGGCGGGCGTCGGCATTGCGTTCGAAAATATGTACAACTTCTCGCCCGACGATTATCGCCGCAGCTATTGCGAGAACCCCGAGGACCTTATCGCCCTTGTCGATTCCTACGGCGACGGATCCGTCGGCGTATGCTGGGACTTCGGTCATGCCAATTTCGTGCTTGCAGACCAGCCGCGCGCCCTCCGCAAGCTCGGCAGCCGCATAAAGACCACGCACGTTCAGGATAACCGCGGCGCGGTGGATTCTCACCTTATCCCGTTTGTCGGCGGAAACGTCAAGTGGGAAAAGATCATGCCCTGCCTTGCCGAGATCGGATATGTGGGCGATATCGTGCTCGATGCGCCGAGCTATACAAAGGATTTTCCCGATGCGCTCAAACCGTCGGCTGTCGCGTTCGCGCTCGAAGCCGGCAGATATCTGCTTTCGCTGTGATCCGGTGAGCGGTATATGAAAAACGAAGATCAGGCGCGCAGCCACAAACTCGAGGCGCGCCCGTCCCGGCGCGGTCCCGGCAGCATTGCCGCGGGCGTGCTGCTGACCCTTATCGTCGCGCTGCCGGTCATAATGGCTGTCGCGGCGGCGGTGTATTACATATTCGGACCCGCCGAGGGGCACTTTCATGCCGATTCCGCCGATACGCTCTATTGGGCGAATGCATCGTTCGAATCGGGAAAGATACTCGATCCGACCTTCCGCTATGCCGCCGTGCTGCCGTTTTCGGCATCCCTTTGGATGACGCCTCTCATTGCCGTTTTCGGTTTCACCATGACGGCGCAGAATATCGGAATGATGATATTCGTGCTCGTGTTCTGCGCGTCGCTCGGATATTTCTGCCGCAGGGCGGAGATGAGCGTCGGCTGGTGCACGCTTTCGGTCGGCATGACGCTGATGATACTTTCGTCCTCGGATAAGCTGCGCGAGGTCATGCTCGGGCATGTCATATATTACAGTCTCGGCCTTGTGCTCTTTTTTCTGATCGCGGGGCTGATGCTGTCGGTCTCGTCGCGCGGCGCGGCGCTTATGTCGGCGTCTCCCGAGGCGGCGCCGACATCGAAAAAGCTCCTTTTCGGGCTTGCCTTTATCATGCTCGTCGTCATATCCGCCGGAGCGGCGACGGACGGTGCGGAGATAATAGTGCTCGCAACGCTTCCCGCGCTCGGCGGTGTTGCCGCAGAGCGGATATTCGACGGGAACCGCCGGGTCTTTTCGCGTGAGAACATTCCGGCGTGGATAGCGCTTCTCGGCGTGCTTGCGGGCACGCTCTGCGGTGTCGTCATACTTAAAATGATAGCTCGCGGCGTCACGGCGGATCACACGAATATTTATTCTACGTATTCCGACACCGGAAGCTGGATGGATAATCTTCTCCGCCTGCCGACGGATTATATCCGTCTTCTCGGTGTTGAAACGGAGACGGGGGATGCGATATTCGGCACCCGCTCGTTCGTGACTGTCATACGCATCATCGTCTGCGTCATACTCTGGGTATGTCCGCTTGCGATGTTCTGTCTCTATCGCCGCATTGCATACCGCGCCACGCGCGTTATGCTGTGGAGCCACACCGTGCTCAGCGGCGTGATACTTTTCGGGTATATCTGCGGCAGACTTTCGGATGCCGGCGGGCGGCTGTCGCCTATGGTGGGCAGCGCCGTTGTGCTTGCCGTTTTTGCGGGGCGCGAGCTTGCGCACTGCGGGCGTGCAAGGCTTATGGCGGCGGGCGAGGCGGAAAGATCGGAAGCCGAGGATGCTGCGGTGGAGGAGCCGTGCCCCGCGCAGACGAACGGCGTTTTTGACGGACGCATCGAGCTTCGCACCGGGCTTGCGCTGCTGCTTCTGCTCTGCATTTCGGCGTTTGCGAGCTTCGGCGATATAGTCGGGATGCCATCCGATTACGGCAGAGACAACGAGGCGCACACCGTAGCGGCGTTTCTTGAGGAAAACGGGCTCGAATACGGCTATGCGACCTTCCGCAATTCAAATCTTTTGACGCCTCTCACCGATTCGCGCGTCAAGGTGCGCGGGATCGCGGTGTCGTCTGAGGACGGCATTTATACCGATCTCTATCAGTCGAGCAGTCGGTGGTACGACGAGTCGGAGCACGGAAAATACGAAAAATATTTCATCCTGCTCTCCGAGAGCGAATATAACGCAATAGCGGAGACCGGATCGTGGCGTGAGTTGACTTCCTCCGCGGGCGTTGCCGAGGAGCTGCGCTGCGGCGGGTGGCACGTGTTCGTGCTTCGCAGCGATCCGCAGTTCGTAATTAAATAATTATAAAAATCAAACGCAGCAG
>ERZ1106943.2016-NODE-2016-length-18430-cov-6.207347_pt1 | contig 18430 bp, 14 predicted proteins | sample MGYA00403671_ERZ1106943 | MGnify/ENA primary metagenome ERZ1106943 (study PRJEB35170, sample SAMEA104062427) | human gut metagenome | biome: human gut; feature: human-associated habitat; material: faeces | place: Denmark | collected 2012-06-14 ...
ACTATTCTATATCTTGTTCGATTCTTTTCTATTACGGTCGATCTTTTTCGCTTACGATTTTGATACGTTTTTATTTTTTTAGTATCAAACAAATTACTAAAATTCGATTTATATATATTTATTTTTTTAAATGATATATAATGATAAAGAAGAATTGAATAATATCGGCCTAGATATTAGATATATTTCTAGAGTATTCTAATAAACAGCTGTTTCAATTCTTCTTTTTTTTATATTAAAATTTATTTTATTTCTCATGATTTGTCTAAGCAAATACTAAATTATGATTAAAAATGAAAGCGCTTTTTATTTTAAAATATTTTATATTTAATTTACATAAAGTATAAGTAGTGATATCATTTACACAAAAGATAGGAAAAGTAATATTATATATTACTCAGGAAAGGAAAATTTATGAAAAAAACTAATCTTCTTTTTACATTAGGTATAGTAGCAGCTTCAGTAGTAGCTTGCGATCAAAATTCTATGCCATCAAATTCACATTCTACAGAACCATCAACTAGTATTAGTGAATCAACTAGTACAGCTTCCACTTCCGGAACCATCTCTCCTGAAGCAAAAGAAAATTTAAAGACCGCTTTAGAAAAAGCAAAAGTATCCGTAAGTTTTAATGGCTCTATCACTTCTATCTATGTAGAAGATGGTGATAACTCAAGTGAAGGTGACTTAGATATCACTATTACTGATTCATTTATGCAATGGAAAAAGAATTATACAGAGTTTAATGGTGATGAACTTAATTATGATTACATTTTTGTGAAAGATAATACCGGTAAAATGTCATATAGCAAACTTAATTTAATGAATGAGGTACAATCTTATCAATTTATTAATCCAAGAACTGATACAACAATGGATTATGATTCTTATTGTCTAAATCCATTTAAAAACATAACCGCAGATGACTTCTCTTATATTGAGGAAAGATATTATTTATCAGAGGATAAAGTAAGTGCGTTTAATGGTTTAATTTCATTATCAAGTACACAAAGATTTAGCTATTATGATTTTGAAGTTGCTTCTGTTTCTCTAGGATTAGGAAATAAAAAGTTTTCAGATATAATCATTACAACCCAACCTAGATTAGATAACTATTTAGAACCTTCTGATTTCTTCCTTGATTGCACATTCAGTGTCGTATGTCCAGGAGAATTAGAATTACCTACAATTAAAACAGTAAAACATCGTGATGAACACGATATATTAAAAGCAGCCTTAAAAGATTTGAAAGAATCTTCAATTGATAAGAAAAATTATACTATTACTGCTGTTGATTCATGTTCTGATCTTCCCGAAGATGTGGCATATGATAACTATGCAACCGTAGACGGATTCTATAGTGATTTCAAAGCGGTTTATGATAGTTATAAAATAGGCTATAAATATAATGAAGAAGATGGGAAATTTCATAAATATACACATTACGTGAGTGGCACAAATGCTTCAATTGGTGATGGTATCTTTGATTCTACTGGTGATGGACCAGAAGATTGTTTAAGTAGAGATAAATTAGATCCAAATTTTTTGGGATTTGCTAGTGAATTTTTCTTATACAATGAAAAGAACAAACAATTCTATACAACAAACAGTTCTGTTGTTGATGAAATTCATCGCTTGATTTCACCTTTCTATGATCGATATGAGCCATACTATAATGCCTCAAAAGTATTTTTCAATTTAGATGAATCTAACAAAATCGTTTCATGGGGTTGGACTGGTAGAGATATGTATGCAACCTACGAAGACACTTTAACATATACAATTAAAAACGTGGGTACCACTGTACTACCGATAAACCAAAAGAATACTACATCTGATTCAAATAGTGAGGGCAAATAATATGAAAAAGTCTTTATTGGTATTAGTACCACTATTATCTATCTTATTAGTCGGTTGTGATAGAAATAATTCTAATAGCGTTAGCGTTCAACCCTCTATAAGTGTACCATCTAGTACAAGTAATTCAACAAGTACTGTTAGTACCGGTAATAGTTTAGCAGAGGCTCTAGCTCATAGCCGTGAACATTATTTCGGCGTAAAAGGACAAGTCATTACAACATACAATAACGGTACTGAACAAGTTGATATTGAAAGTTACGATCTTCATAATATTTTCAATGAAAAAATTGTTACAAATAATCTTGTTTACCATTACGAAATCGATGAGGAAACTTTCGATGATCCATATTCATACACATATTTTGCTAAAGATGATGGATATACTTATCAAAGAGAATTAACATTAAAAAATGAAGTTAAAGATATTCCTGTTAGCAATAGAACAAGTGACAAAGTTAAATTCGATGAATATTTTGCTTCACCATTTAAGAGTTTAACTTATTCTGACTTAGTAAAATTAAACGATCAATATTTAATAAAGCCAAAAATTAGCACAACATTTGCTACTAGTTTAGTTTTACAAAATGTTACTGCTACCAAAGTATTGTTGTCTGTAAAAGATAATAAATTCGATAAAGTAACTATTTACACTAGTTCTTCTTCCACTATTGTTAGTGGCGTTAGTTCTTCATATCGATTTGAATTGACATTCAATTGGGATGAAGAAACATCAATACCAGAAATTACTCCATTTGATGAAAACGTTGATGGTCTTGATGTATTAGAAGATGCTTTAACTAATATTTCTTACTCTTTAAATTTAAATAAGAATTTTACTGCTAAAACAACTTTAGAAGAAAGTGCTGGAACTTCTGTTGGATATTATTATGCTACAAAAGATGCGGTTTATTCTAATGCTGTAGATTCTAGTAACAACTCTTATGGTTTCAAAAAAGAAGGAAGTTACTTCTATGAATTTAAAGTAGCAACTTCTTCTAGCGGAGAACAAAAAATAACAGTATATGATGATGATTCTGTTGATGAAGATTTATTATATCCAAATTATTTAGGATTTAGTACTGCTTTATTTGAAGTAAGCAATGATAAAAAAACGTTTACCGCTCACGAAGGATTTGAATCAGCTATTATTAGTTTAATCGCTCCTTATACTGAAGCTAGCTATTACGCTCAATATATAACGTTGTTAGAAATCAAATTAAACGCATCAAACAAATTTGAATCTTTAAATTTTGAGTACTACGATTCAATCAATAACATTCGTGGAAAAGCAACTATCACTTATCAAAATATAGGTGACACTGAATTGCCAATTCAATTAGGTTAATTAAATTATACAAAAAGGAGTTAGTACTTTATGAAAAAACAAATATCTTATATATTACTTTTAGCAAGTGTATTCGCCATGGCTAGTTGTGGTGAAACAACATCTAATAGTGGATCAGTTTCTACTAGCGGATCAATTAGCAATTCAACTAGTAGCAAGCCTTCAAATAGCACTAGTGAGTCAGTTAGCAAGCCTTCTGCTAGCGTTGCACCACAACCAGTTTTTGATATTCCAAGTTCAATTAGCGAAATCAAAGCTAACATTGATGCAACAAAGATTAAAGGCTATACGTTTGAAGATGACTCTTCTAAAAAGGCTAATGGTGATGTTTCGTTTAATAAAAACGAGATATTAATCAAAGGAAAAGCAACGGTTGAAGATGAAGGTTCTATTGAGACTAGTGACTTACTAATCTATAAAGGATTTAATGATAATACCTTCTATGATATTGAAAATTATTTAGGAAAACATGCTAAAAGAAAAAATATCGTTTCTAATGTTGAAGATGAAAAAGCGCAAATTTCTTTAGATGACGCTAAAAAAGAAATGGATAGCGTAATGTATAACAAAACATGGTTCCAAAATAATGTTTCAAAAATCTTAGTTGATGGCGCAACATTTACTAGCAAAACTCAAGAAGATTTCTATGAATTAACTGTAACATTCGTAAATAACCGCACCATAAATATAGCTACATTATCTTTTGATAAAGACAATCAATTATTAGAAGGTAAATTAGAATCAAATACCTGGCCTGCTGATAATTTTGATAGCGAAACAAATGAACCTATTGATGCTAGTCAAAAGCCAACTTCTTCTTCTAAATACAAAGCAACTTTTGTATTAGGTGAAGATAATAAAGAAGAAATTACATTTGATGTCTCTAAGTATTACATTACTTCTATTGATGAATTTTATGTATCTTCTTATTCTGATAAAGAAAATAACGATGGCCTAGCTCAAGCAGGTCAATATGTCGATATAAGAATTAACAAGTTCTCTCCCGCTACTGCGTTAAATGTTGATGAATTTAAAATTGTGGAATCATCAAATACATCTGTTATTGAAATTAATTCATTTACTGGCAGTGCTAAAGCTGTTAAATCTGGTGAAGCAACGTTAACTATCGCAGATCCTATTAGAAGCGTTAGTGTTACAAAAAAAGTAATTGTAACAAGTCCAAGTTTAAACTCAATTTGGATATCTATCACTAACAAAACTTTAAAAGTTGATGATACTGCTACTATTAAAATCGAAGCTTATCCTACAGAGTCTGATGAAGAATTAGAAGCTATTTCTAGTGATCCTACTGTAGTTAAAATTGGTGAAATTTCAGCAGATAGAAAATCATTATCAATCAAAGGGTTAAAAGAAGGTACTTCTAATATTACCGTTAGAAGTAAAAATAATCCTAATGTAACTTCAAGGGCATTAACAATAACTGTTGAAAAGAAACAAGAAGAACAACCAACTGATTGGCTTATTGGCACATGGAAGAATACGACTACTGCAACTAATGAAGATAAAGATACTATTACTTTCAATACAACTTTCACATTTAATAGTGATGGCAGCGGTAAAATAGTTCAAAAAGTTACAAGAGTTGCTTATGATAACGAAGCAACATTTAATTGGACATACGATGGAACAACAATCAAATTTAGTTCTTGGTATTCAGAAGAAAATACATTATCAACACCAACAAATGTAGTAATAGCCGAAGACAAATCTTCAATTTCCTTAATTATGCCATCCCAAGATAACTATGATAAAAAACATAAACTAAATATGCAATTGCTTAAAGAAAATGAAGCAGCATGGTTGATTGGTACATGGTCTACATCTTTAGATAAAGATGACTTTGGAGATACCACAGTAATCTTTAATGAAAATGGAACAGGAACTATCAAAAATAAATATTTTTCTGACGCAACATTCAAATGGTCATATACTAATTCTAAATTAGTAATTACCGAGTTAAGTAGTTCAGACTACACCATAACATCAACAACTACAAATGCTTCTAAAGCTCAATTAGAAATTAACTTCATTTGTGAAGATAGTTGTATCGTTGTTTTCAAAAAATAAATAGTTTTTAGATTAGTAAATAAAATGTTAATTAACCCCCAAAAAGTTGATCCGAGTTAATCGGTAAGCCGAGGGGGTTTTTATTATATAAATTATAATTTAAATCAAGTTAAGTATTTCGAAAAAAATTATAATTTTTACTAAAACAAACATATAAAAATACACTTTTTTAATTTTAGTGTTTTAAACTCCTACGAACATCCATCTCATTTATTCTTTATAGCAATCGAGTAGAAAGTGAAAAGTAAACTTTTCCGCTTCCTCTCACACCACCCTACGTACGGTCTTCCGTATAGGGCGGTTTAAATAAACATTCTATGCTATCGGTTTAAGATAGTATTCAAGGGGATTTAAAAGTCCTCTTTTCTTTAGTCGCTCATTAGTTATTGACCTTTGTATAACACACGAATGTGCAATAAATTGATAACCTCTTCTACAATAAGTAAGTCCTTTTGCTTGCTCTTCATCAATCCCTAGTTTGACTAATGATGAAACTTGTTTTAAAGGCATTTTCCATTGTTTCCATATAACTACTCTTATTGCATTTCTTAACCATTCGCCTAAGGAGGTTAATTTGCTCTTCATACTCGATTTACGGTAATAGTTAATCCAACCTCTTAAGACTTCATTTATCTTTTTAATTCGATAAGTTAGGTCAATACTCCAAGAACGTTTCATTAATTTCTTTAATTTAAAGAATAATCTTTTGAAACTTTCTTGATGAGGCATAGGTTTCCATTCGTTTTTATCTTTCCAAAATGAAAATCCTAAGTATTTAAGTTTACTTGGTCTTGTAATATGAGTTTTCTCGGCATTAACTTTTAATTTAAGTTTATTTTCAATAAAAGTAACAATATTCTTCATTACTCTTTCCGCTGAAAACTTTGTCTTAACAAAGATAACACAATCGTCTGCATACCTTGCAAAGTGTAGTTGTCTTCTTTCTAATTCTTTATCAAGCTCGTTTAAATATATGTTACTTAATAAAGGCGAAAGGTTTCCGCCTTGTGGTGTTCCTATGTTTGTTTCTTCAAAATGTCCATTTACCATTACACCGGCTTTTAGATATTTATGTATAATCCACGTGATATCACTATCTTTTGCTACATTATCCACTATTCGGATGAGTTTGTCTTGTGGTACATTATCAAAGAACTTCTCTAAGTCTAAGTCAATTATCCATTCATATCCTTGATTGATTAATTCTAATGCTCTATCTATTGCATTCTGACATCTTCTATTTGGTCTAAATCCATATGAGTATTCACTGAATGTTGGCTCAAATATTGGTGTTAGTTTTTGTACTAGTGATTGTTGAATTATTCTATCCACTACTGTTGGTATTCCTAATTTTCTTATTTCACCATTTGGCTTTGGTATTTCCACCCTTTTTACTGGAAGTGGTTGATACTTGCGACTTAAGATTTGATTGATTAAGTCATTACCGTAGATTTTTAAATATTCTTTTACTTCTTCACAAGTCATTTCATCAATTCCTGATGCGCCTTTATTTCTTATGACTTGTTTATATGCTTCATTTAAGTTGTCTTTAGATAAGACTTCTTCAATCAACTTCATAGTTTTGCTTTTTCTCCTTTTCGTTTGTCTACAGATTGTCGTTTTAGGCTTATTTTCATAAGTTACGCTTATTACTTTTATCCGTTCGGATTATGTAGACACAATTATTTGTACTACGCAAAGGTTTATTTATTCAGTCCTTCACTTTTCAGTTACTATGACCTCTGCTGACTTCTTGGAGTAAACCTTTTTCGACTTTGAGTTTTCTCAAATCTCCAAGACCTCACGGGGTAAGCCATATATCTTTCTAGCCTTGAGTACTTGATTTACTATCTAACTATTACGGTCGTTTGTGATTTTAGTATGTTTGGCTACTTCATCACTAGTTAATTGCCTTATATCAAGTTTCTATTCGTTACCCAGTCTATTTGCTACACTCTTCTTTCATCTCATACCTCACGATAACAGACTTGAGTTTCGCTATGTAGTTATAACGACTTTCCTACTTGGGACTTCCACCCTTTAGATATATGACGTGCCCGTCACACCAAAAAAAGACTATGAAATGTTTTGCATTCCATAGCTTTTTTATTGAATTTAATTATTAAAGATTATGCCACTCTTGTCCAAACAGCAGAGCCTGGGTTATAATCGTAATCTTCCCATTCGACCTTAATAGTATCTGATGATGCTTGATAAGTAATAGAACAACTATCAAAGATTGAAGAGATTGGTGTAGTATCTAATTCGATTTTGCCATCTAATGATCCAGTCCATGTGCCATCAAAAGTTCCAGCAGGAAGTTTCATAGAATAAGTTTTATCAGCCTTAATAGTAATTGTATATGTATTACTCATAATACCTTTACCTGACCATGTACCAACTAAGTTCTTTTCTTCGACTACTTCCGGTTTCACTGAGAAAGATAAGTTAACTGGTTTTTCACCATCATCAGCGGTTCCAATTAATGTTTTATCTGATGCATTCCAAGTTAATTCAACTTTAAGAAGACTATTAACAGTGAATTTAACTTTAGTTCCATCAAAAGTATAATTAATTGCCGAGCCATCATAAGTTCCTGTTCCATCAGCGTTTAATACTAATTCAATTTTAGTTTTTGCATCAACATATGTATTTACTAATGGAGTTTTATCAGGATCTTTAGAAATATATTTTAATGTTGTTCCTTCAATTTTATATTCATCTTTTCCAATAGTAATAGTATTACCATCAACTAAATCTCCTGAAATTGTAGTACTCTTATTTAATTTACCATTCATAACTAGATAAGTCTTATTATCAAAGACATGAATAATTACGGATTTATCACTAGTCATAAATGAATTAACATATTCGCCTTCTTTAGCAAGAATTTTTGTACCATCTGTACTAATTAATGTATTTGTAGAAGCATCAAATTTAAATGTTCCATTAAAAATAGATACTGCACTAGATTTTAATTGTACAGTTGTACTATCAATTATTCTAAATCCACCATAAGCATAAACTGTATCTTCGCTAATCTTACGATATTCAAAATTCCCATTTTTTAATAAATCTATACAACCAGCAAAGTTTCCTTTATATTTACCAATGGCTTTTTTATTTTCATAATTAGGTACTGCACTTCCTTTAACTAACTTCCAATTGTAACTATATTCATAATCTTCTACAACTGAAAAAGTAATAGATCCATCATTTGCAATAACTATTTTACAATCGCCATAAGCGCCAAAATCATTAACTTTTAATTCTGTTTCGCTAACTTTACTATAAGTAATGCTTACAACAGTATCTCCATCACTATAAGATCCTGTTCCATCATCATTTAAGAATATTTGTCTACCTTCTTCATTTGACCAATAACCATATACTTTTCCAGTTTTAGTAAATGTATATGAATAAGAATCATCATTCGCATCAGGGAAAGTAAATTTTCCCTTTGCTTCATCCCAAATACAAACTACATCATTTAGGAAAAGATGTGAATAAATTAAATGTTTACCATCACACCACCAAGTACCAATACTGGAATATAAGTCAGACATTAGCCAAACAAATGTTCCGTCTTCCATAAATTGCATTGTACCATTTACTGATGATGCACCTTTATAAAAACCCGCTAAACGCGATGTATCAAACCAGCCACAATTAACTTCTAATCCACTATTAACTGGAGCATAGAAACGATATGCCACTGTAGCTTCTTTATCATAATATAATCCATAATTTAAATAGCCATCACGTTTATAGTCATTTTCTGATATAACTGCAATAGTATTTGGCTCAACTTTAATAGTTTTAGAATCTCCACTTCCATCATTTTTGTTAATAATTACATCAACTTCATCAGAAGATATGTCTTTTGCATCCTTTAAAACTGCTTTTCCATCATCTATTTTCCAAGCGCGATTAAATCCATGTTTAATTAAATAAGTTGAATCTACATCTTTTGCTTCAATAGTTTCACCTTGTTCTAATAAAGTAGTGTCTGCTTCAATAATAGGATTTATAAATCCATTACCATATATAGCGCTACCTAATTCAGTAGAGTACTCTTCATAACCATCTTCAACAGGGCGACCTGTTACTACACCAGCATACGAACTATAAGCTGGAGATGGTGATGAAGGAGCTTTTAAACTATTAACCAAAACAACATTATTAATCAATGCTGTTTCATAATATGCCGCAGCAGTAATTCCACCAACATAAGCACCTTCACTGCTATCAATTGCTTCAATTTTATCTACTTTGACAATTGAATTAGTAATACCTGTATAGGCATCTAAGTTACCAACAAGACCAGCAGTAACATTGCCACCTTTAATTTGACTACTTTCAACATAACTATTAGTAATTAATAATGATGACGTTTGAATAAGGCTTACATTAGGAATGCAGCCTAATATACCTGCAACATTAGCATCCTTAACGCGGCAATCAATATCACCAAAGAAAGATACTTCTTCAAATGTGGAAGTAAGTTTATCACCCAATACATTTGCACCACTTACACCACCAACACAAGAAGTTAAATCATCAACCTCAGTGTTATTTCTAACAACTATTTTCCCTTTTGTAGTAACATCTTTTAAATAAGCATTGTATGTTACACCCGCAAATAATCCAACATAACTACTCGCTATTTGTTGTTGAATATCAATATTGCCTTCAACAGTTAAGCTCTCTACTATACCACTATAACATCCAAATAAGCCGAATAATTGTTGCTCATCCCCTGCCGCATTAATATTTAATCCCTTAATTGTATGACCATTGCCAATGATATTAGCGGTAAAAGGTGTCTTAAGTGTTCCTAATGGAGCCCACTCTTCAGTAATTTCAAAATCTCTTTCAATTGATATATAAAGTGTAATATCAGATCCTAAACAAGCATTAGCTACTTTTTTAAGTTGCTTTTGATTAGAAACCAAAAAAGGTGATTCTTTAGTCCCTGCTCCTTTAATTGTATCATCTTCGATAACTGAAATAGATGGGCTTAAACTTCCATTACTACCATTGCTACTATTGCTACCACTACTACTATTTTCACCACAAGCAACAAGGCCTAGTGATGCAATAATCGCTGATAATACTAAAAACGATTTTTTCATAATTTTCATTCTCCTTTTTATTTAATAAATTAAAAATTTAATCCATAATTTTTATTGGGATTTATTTAAATGTATGGAAAAAATATTTATAATTGTAATAATTATAAATATGTAAAATAGTTTTGTCAATTTTTTATTTAATTTTTCTATTTCATTGCGATTGTATTAGCCGTTACATTTTATTATTTTAAACTACTTCATCATCAGAATTTTTAACATTTATTATAGAAGCAAAAAACAAATTATTAGTTATTAATAATTTAGTTAGTGTTTCTCTAGTGCTTTTTTCATTCATAAACTTTTTTCGTTTACTAGCATATTTCTTTTGATCTTTTTTAGAATTACAAATTTTTAATGCCTCATATTGTTTAATCATTTTAGCAAAAACCATATCCCAGTTTTTCGTATAAGAATTAAACTTATATTTTTTTAGATAGGCATAAAAAACACTCTCATAAACTATCAAAAATTCATTAATGATATAATGCTTATTATAATATTTACTGATAAGAGGTATTTTCAATTTATCAAATAATGGCGCTATAAATATTAAGTCCTTTTTTAATTCTTTTTCGCCAATTAAAACTAATGGCAAATGTTGAAATAATTTATTAATATCACGGTCATACTTATAAGCATTTTTCATAACCCAATTATCATGAATATCATTAGCTATAAGAAGTATTTTCAAATAAATATTAAATAAATTACAATTATTCGATGCTTTAATATAATCACTCATTTTATTAAAATAATCATCATCTACTATTTTATTACCAGTAATTACATCCATTAAATCAGTAGCAAAATAATTCTTTAAAAAATACTTTTTAAAACTCTCGACTAATTGTTCTATTGAAAAATGTATTTTAGTAATTTTGTTAATCTCATCATATGAAGCACTAATCACTAAATTATATGCTTTTTTATGCGTATAATTAAAAAAGTTTCTTAAAGCAAAATAATTTGCGATTTGTCCAACATTAAGATTTTTAACTTCATTTTTAAATTTAACTGAATTTTTACTTGTTCTTTCAGTATTATAAAGTTCGTTACAAATTTGCTCAATAATATTTTTCATTTTTTATATCCTTGAAACAACTCATATTATAAATGAAAAGAGTTACAAATTGTAACTCTTACTTAAAATATTTTATTTTTTTGTTAAATTTATTCTATTAATTGCTCTTTTTAATGAGGCTTCAGCGCGAACAAAGTCAATATCAGGATTATTCTTATCATTTAATCTTATAGTAGCACGTTCTTTAGACTTATTAGCACGTTCAACATCAATACTATCTTTATCTTCTATTGCTGAAGTAATAATCTTACATTCTTTTTCATCAATAAAAAGCGTTCCACCAGATATAGCGTAATAATGATTTTCACCTTCATCTCCATAATATAAAGTAGAAATATTTACATTAGTGATTAAAGGTTGATGATTAGCTAAAATAGTTAACTCACCAGCAGTGGTGTTAATATTAAGAAAATCAACATCCTTCTCTAAATATACACCTTCTAGATTAATAATTTTTAAATGCAATTTCATATTACTTTTCTAGTTCCTTGGCTTTTTTAACAACGTCTTCTACTGTTCCGCAATATAAGAATGCTTGTTCTGGCAAATCATCATATTTGCCATCAATAATGGCTGCAAATGACTCGACAGTTTGTTCTACTGGAACATAAACACCTTTATAATCTAAGAATTGTTCAGCAACATGAAGTGGTTGAGATAAGAAGTTTCTAATTCTACGAGCGCGGTTAACAAGTTTCTTATCTTCTTCCGATAATTCATCCATACCTAAAATGGCAATAATATCTTGTAATTCTTTATAACGTTGTAAAATTTGTTGAACTTTTAAAGCAACTTCGTAATGTTTTTTGCCAACAATTTCCGGGTCTAAAGCACGGCTTGATGATTCAAGTGGAGAAACAGCAGGATAAATACCTAATGAAGCAATATCACGGGATAATACAGTTTTAGCATCTAAGTGAGTAAACGTTGTTGCTGGTGCTGGGTCAGTTAAGTCATCGGCAGGAACATAAACAGCTTGAACAGAGGTAATTGAACCATATTTTGTGGATGTAATTCTTTCTTGAAGTTGTCCCATTTCTGTAGCTAGAGTTGGTTGATAGCCAACTGCAGAAGGCATTCTTCCTAAAAGGGCGGAAACTTCACTACCTGCTTGAGTAAAACGGAAAATATTATCAATAAATAGTAATACATCTTGATGCTCATAATCACGGAAATATTCCGCCATGGTTAAACCAGTTAAAGCAACACGCATTCTACTTCCTGGTGGTTCATTCATTTGTCCAAAGACAAGACATGTTTTATTAATAACACCAGATTCTTTCATTTCGTTATATAAGTCGTTTCCTTCACGAGTTCTTTCTCCGACACCAGTAAAGACAGATATACCACCATGTTCGGTAGCAATATTATTAATTAATTCTTGAATTAAAACGGTTTTTCCTACACCTGCTCCGCCAAATAGACCAATCTTACCGCCTTTAACATAAGGACAAAGTAAATCGATAACTTTAATTCCTGTTTCAAGAATTTCGGTTTCAGTTTTTTGTTCTTCATATGATGGCGCCAAACGATGAATTGGTAATTTAAGATCAGCCTTAACTTCACCAAGGCCATCAATTGGTTCACCTAATACGTTAAATAAACGTGATAAGGTACATTTACCAACTGGCACCAAAATTGGTTCATTAGAAGCCTTTGCACGGAGATTTCTTGTTAACCCTTCTGTTGGTCCCATAGAAATACATCTTACGGTATCATCACCCACGTGTTGAGCAACTTCAACAATAAGTTTTTGATCACCATTTTCAATTTCAATAGCGGTTCTAAGTCCTGGTAATTCATCACCAAAACGAACATCCACTACTGGACCTTGAACTTGACATACTCGGCCATATAATATTTTCTTTTTCATGTTCTTCCTCCTTACTGATTCGCATTAGCTGCGGAAGATATTTCGGTAATTTCTTGAGTAATCGCGGCCTGACGTGATTTATTAAACTCAAGAAGTAATTTTTCTTGTAATTCATTTGCGTTGTCATTTGCGGTTTCCATCGCTGTTCTTCTTGATGCTTGTTCACAAAGCATTGATTCAAGAAGTAATGTTTTTAACGCTGTATTAACATAAAATGGTATTAAATTAGTAAGTACTTCGTCTGCACTCGGTTCAAGAAGTAATTCTCGTGTCATTTTTGGTGCATTTGAGGTATTTGCTACTGGAAGTATTTGGGTGATTTGCGGTATAAATGTTAATGAATTCACAAACTTTGTTGATAATAATTGTACCGATTTATATTTGCCTAAATCGAATTCATGAATAATATAATTCATTATTTGTTTAGATGTTGTTTCTTTAAGAGATAAAGATGGTAATTCAAATGTTTTAACAATATGATAGTTTTGATTGTTAAAGTAGCTAATACTTTTGTTACCAACAATAATTAAGTCATCTTTGTCTTTATTGATTAAAGAAGAGGCAAATTTTTGCATATTAATGTTATATCCACCACATAAACCTAATGTTGAATTAATAACAATGAAAAGTGATTTATCACTCTTTGTATTTTCATTTAAATAGATATTTGTTTTATCATCTAAATTCATCGTGCAATAAGACATAATTTCAAATACTTCATCACGGAAAGGTGACACTTGGGCATTAATATTTTTGGCAGTTTTAAGTTTGGCGGTTGCCACTAATTCCATAGCTTTAGTTATTTTTTTAGTTGACGCAACCGATTTAATTCTTGTCTTAGTTTGTTCTAAGTTCATTGCCATTGTATACACCTCCTAACTACATTAGCCTAAATATGTTAATGTAAATTCTTTAATAACTTTCAATAGTTTTTCTTCTAATTCTTTACTTATAGCCTTCTTTTCTTTTAATTCTGCCATAAGTTCTTTTTGATTAGTGTTCATATAATTAACTAATGATGATTCATAGTCTTGAATACTTTCAATATCAATATCATCAATAATGCGATGCTTAGCAGTAAACAATTCAATAACTTGATCAAATACATTCATCGAATCATATTGTTTTTGTTTTAATAATTCATATACTTTAGCGCCATGATTTAAAACATCTTTAGTAGATTTATCTAAATCTGAGCCAAATTGGGCAAATGCTTGTAATTCACGATAATTTGCCAACTCAATTTTTAAAGTACCTGATACTTGTTTGATTGCTTTAATTTGAGCTGCACTACCAACACGTGATACAGATAAACCAGTATCTACTGCTGGTCTTTGTCCAGAAGCAAATAAATCAGCTTGTAGGAAAATTTGACCATCAGTAATTGAAATTACGTTTGTTGGAATATAAGCAGAAATATCGCCAGCTTGTGTTTCAATAATTGGTAAAGCCGTAATTGAACCACCGCCATAATCTTTATTAAGTCTAGCCGCTCTTTCAAGCAAACGAGAATGCAAGTAGAATACGTCACCTGGATAAGCTTCTCTTCCAGCTGGTCTTCTTAATAATAATGATAATGTACGATAAGCGACAGCGTGTTTACTTAAATCATCATAAACGATTAAAATATCTTCACCTTTTTCCATCCATTCTTCAGCTAAAGTAACACCAGCATATGGAGCAATATATTGAATAGGTGCCATCTCACTAGCAGTAGCAACTACAACTACTGTATAATCAAGAGCACCATGCACTCTTAATTTTTCCACCACTTGGGCAACTGTTGAAGCTTTTTGACCAATAGCAACATAAACACATTTCATGTTTTGATCTTTTTGGTTAATAATCGTATCAACTGCAATCGCGGTTTTACCTGTTTGACGATCACCAATAATCAATTCTCTTTGTCCACGTCCAATAGGAATCATAGAATCGATTGCTTTAATACCTGTCTGAAGCGGAGTGTCAACAGATTTACGGGTAATAACACCCGGAGCAATACGTTCAATTGGTCTAGTTTTTGATGATTCAATCGGTCCTAAGCCATCAATTGGTTGTCCTAATGGATTAACAACTCTGCCTAGGAAATTGTCGCCTACTGGTATTTCTACAATTTTATTAGTTCTTGTAACAACATCTTCTTCTTTAATAGAACTATCATCACCAAAAATAACAACGCCAACTGCGTCTTCTTCTAGTGATAATACCATTCCATACACTCCGTTATCAAAAAGAACCAATTCTGATAGCATGGCATTTTCTAAGCCATGTACCATTGCAACGCCATCACCAACTGTCATTACTTTGCCTGTATCGAGCAGTTCCATTTTATGATGATATTTTTTGATTTGTTCTTTAATTAAAGATGAAATTTCATTTGCTTTAATTTCCATCAATGACATCTCCCTTCTTTAGTAATGTAGCTTTTAAATCCGCTAGTTTATGTTTTAGTGATTGATCAATAACGAAATCATCAACTTGAATTTTAAATCCACCTACTAAATCTTTATCTATCTTATTTTGTAATACTACTGTTGCATTCAGCATTTTTGATGTTTTAGCTTCCATTTGTTTTATTTCTTCTGGAGTTAAATTAATTGTAGTATATACATAGCCTTTTTTTATATTTAATTCTTTATAGCCTAATTTTATAAACTCGCTTAATACATCTTCCATAATTGCGCCGCGATTATTATCGACGACAACGTAAAAAGTATTGAGAATATATTCTCTTATTTTTCCTTTAAAACAGACATCAATAGTTTCTTTTTTTTCTTCATTAGTTAAACCATAATCTTTTAAAATGCGTAAAAAGCCTTCATTTTGTTCTAACACATCAAGAATTTGTTCAACTTCATCAATATATTCTTGTACTTTTCCTTCTTCGCGAGCGATTGATAATAACGCCACCGCATAACGACTGCTAATGGTGTCCATTATTCATTGTCTCCTAATCCATTTACAAAATCAGAAACAATCTTGTGATTATCTTCATCATTGATATTGCGATTAACAACTTTAGATGCTGCTAATAAGGCAACATCAATAACTTCTGAAGAAATGTCTTCTTTCATTTTTAAGCGTTCGCTTTCAATGTCTTTGTAAGCTTTATCTTTCATATTAGCCACTTCTTGTTTTGTTTCATCCATGATTCTTTTCTTTTCATTCATGGCAGTTACTTTTGCAGTTTCAATAATATCTTTACTTTCTTTACGAGAATTCTTAAGTCTTGTTTCCGCAATATTAAGATGTTCATCTGCTTCTTTGTTTTTATTAACTGCTTCATTAATATTATTATCAATAAAAGCCTTACGTTCTTCAATGAATTTTTTAGCTGGTTTAACTAAAAATTTAGCAAGAATGAATACTAAAATTGCCGTGGCAAGAAGTTGTACAACAAAACTCCAAATATCACTTGGAATTATTTTTTGACCTATTGTTTTTAAGTCTGCAAAAGGATCATTACTAGGCTCAGAAACACTAGTAAACATTATTAGCAAATTTTTGATTGTGCTCATAATATTAATCCTCCTTAACTCAAATACTTAAATTATTATTAGAATAAAACGAATACTAAAATTAAAATTGCGATAGCGAAACCATAAATACCTGTTGTTTCTGCTAAAGCGATACCCATAACCATGTTCGAACGAATGTTGCTTGTTGCTTCTGGGTTACGACCAATTGCGTCCATTGCGTGTGCGGCAATATTACCTTCACCAATACCAGAACCAAATCCAGTAAATACTGCAATACCTGCTCCAATTAAAGCTAAGCCATCGCCTACTGATAATCCTGCAGCTAAATTAACTACTAAACTAACTAAACTAGATAACATAAATATTTCCTCCTTACTAGTTTTATTTTACTTGTTTTATTTTAATTTCTCTATTTACCGGTGCTGGTATTTCTTTAGCAATAAGAAGCATCGATAATAAGACGAAAATTAAAGTTTGAATAAATGAGCCAAATACATCAAAATATGCATGTAAGGCTGGGGCAATTATAACACCAAAAATGTTAAACACTGATGGAGTTATAAATGAGAATAACGCATTACTTAATAATCCTGTTCCCCAATATACTAAAAGCATTAATATTGATCCCGCTAAGGCATTACCAAACATACGAATAGATAACGATAATAACGGAGACAACTTAGATAATATATTAATAGGAATAAATACTGGTAACCATGGTGGTAACGGATCAGTAAAACTTTTTAAGTAATCTAATTTTTGATATTTAATTGCGGATATTTGAATTCCTAGCCAACTAACAAATGCTAAACATAATGGAATTGTATAGTATGTCATTGGCGAAGCTAATCCTAATAATCCCGACATAAACGCCATTGGAACAAAGAATATTAAAAATATAAAATATGGAGCAACAAAGTCATAAACATTACCAAGATTTTTTCGAATTGTGGAATAAGAAAAATCAACAATAAAATCAGCCACAAACGCTAACCCTTTAGGTGCTTTAGTTGGATCTGCTTTCTTAATTGCATGTCCTAAAACTATAGCAAAAATAGCAATCACTAACATGATGATTAGTGAAACTATTAATTCGCCAGGCATTTTATTGACAATGTAATCCCAAACTTTATTCATTAACACCTTTTCTCCTTAATAACAATAAGTAAATAGCAAACTTAATTGATAAGATTCCAAGCAAGCAACAAAGAATTGGCCATATATCACGGGTAAAGAAGAATACTCCTATTAAAGAAATGACATAAACCAATTGACGCGTAGCAAACAAATTTTTTACTACAATCTTATAATTCTCCACTTGACTTTTATTTATCATAATTACTGTTAAATAATGCATAATTACGCCTACGGCATAACCGATAAAATTACTTAATACCAGCCAATAACTAGTAACATGACAAATCGATAAAAACAATAAAACTAATAATGTAACTACCGAAAATAAAGTCGAAATAATAAAAACTATTTTATCTTCTTTATTAAAAGCGGAAAAAAACGATTTATTAGTCATTATTTTCTTACCTTTCTTGAGCAAATATTGACTTATTC
>ERZ1106943.2028-NODE-2028-length-18334-cov-5.259150_pt1 | contig 18334 bp, 7 predicted proteins | sample MGYA00403671_ERZ1106943 | MGnify/ENA primary metagenome ERZ1106943 (study PRJEB35170, sample SAMEA104062427) | human gut metagenome | biome: human gut; feature: human-associated habitat; material: faeces | place: Denmark | collected 2012-06-14 ...
TTCTCGGCTTACTTACCGTGGCATGCCGATCCCGTAACTAAGTCGGGAACGCACCTCGCCCCACCTCTTTCTGCACTGACACCTTACCACACCAAAAAATTCAAGTCAACGGTTTGCCCCCATCTGTAACACACTTGTAACAAACCCTCCGGAATATTACAGTTTGACATAAAACTGCCAAATTCGGCATTATCCGTCAACCGATACCTATATATAATAAAAGCCGCAGACGGTACGGCGGTCTCGCGGCGTGTTGTCAGGTCCCGCGCCGCCGCGTGTCTGCGGCGAGCGGACGGAAGACCTCGTTTTCGGCTGCGGCCTGCCGAAAAAAAAGGGCCCGCTCAACTGAGCAGGCCCCGCGTTGTATCGTGTGCACGTTCCCGCGCAACATTTGAAATTTTTTACTGGATCTCGATCTGCTTTGCGCCGACGGTGGCGGTCTTCTTGGGCATATCCAGCTTCAGCACGCCGTCGGCGTACTGCGCGCTGATCTTGTCGGCGTCGATGCCGGAAATGTCGAACGCGCGCTGGTAGCTGCCGTAGCTGCGCTCGCAGCGGACGTAATTGCCCTTCTTGTCCTGATCCTCGTGCTCGCTGTGGCGCTCGGCACGGATGGTCATGGTGTCGCCGTCGAGGTCGACGTGGATGTCCTCCTTCTTAAAGCCCGGCAGATCGGCTTCCAGCAGGAAGCTGTCGCCCTTGTCCTGAATGTCGGTCTTAAACTCGCTCAGGCCGTGGCTCCATGCGCCGTCACCCCAGAAGGCGCGCTCCATTTCGCTCCACGGATCGTAGTTGGCAATGCGGTTGTTTCTGCGTTCAAAAGGTCTCAGTTCAAACATAATTCAAAGCCTCCAAATCTATGCTGGCGGACCGCTCTTGCAGCCCGCGTGGTTTACATTTCTTTCGTTCCCCTCGGAACGATTATGAGTATAGGCACGCCCTGTGAACAAAAATACATCTTTTGATGAACAAATTTTTAACTTTAGCACTCTCTTGCTTAGAGTGCTAATATTTGCCCGCTACCACCCGGCTACCACGAATTTTCCCTTGCGCCGCAGGCAAAAGCGGCGCTTAAAATTTTTCGCGCGCTACCAAATGGCTACCACGGAAATCCGCCCGCCCTACTGCCGCAAGGGAAAACGGATCATCGCAAGGGGATGCGATATCGACCGAAACGAACTTTTTCGTCTAATTTATTCGGAAAATCAACAAGTTTAAATAAGTTTTGCAACTTTTTGAACGCTATCGATTTTCCGGTGAAGCGGGCGCGAAAGTGCGCTTTTGTCGATTTTGACGAACCAAAACGGATGGAAATTTATGAAAGGAGAGTAACATCTATGAAAAAGTTACTCGCACTGGTTCTGGCGCTGGTCATGACTCTGTCTCTGGCTGTCGTCGGTTCCAACGCCGCTTTCAAGGATGCCGATAAGGTCAGCGCCACCTACGCTGAGGCTGTCGACGTTCTGGCTGGCATGAAGGTGTTCCAGGGTTACACCGACGGCACCTTCCAGCCCGAAGGCAGCATCACCCGCGCGGAAGTCGCCGCGATCGTCTACCGTCTCTACACCGGTGACGTCGCTGACAAGCAGGCTTCCCTGTACGCCACCTACAACAAGTTCAACGACATGGACGGTGCCAAGTGGGCCGCCGGCTACATCGGCTACTGCGCCAACGCCGGCCTCATCAAGGGCTATGACGCCAAGACCTTCGGTCCCTCCGACAAGGTCACCGGCTATCAGGCTCTCGCGATGATCCTCCGTGCTGTCGGCTACGACAAGAACGATGAGTTCACCGGCGCTCAGTGGCAGCTCCGCGTTGCCTCGACCGCTCAGCAGCTCGGCATTCTCAAGAATGTCAAGGGTGTTGACCTCAACGCCGCTGCTTCCCGCGAGCTGGTCGCCGAGCTTCTGTTCCGTACCGCTGCTGAGGTCCCCATGGTCACCTACACCCCGGCTCTCGGTTACACCAACCTGACTGCCATCCTCAACGGTAAGGCCAACGCCACCCTCGGCGAGAAGAACTTCGGCCTGACCAAGTCCGCTGATCAGAACGATGCTTGGGGTCGTCCCTACTACACCTGGTACGGTGAGTACAACAATGTCACTGGTTATCAGAAGAACACCAAGGATGCCTTCTATGCCACCGTTAAGGCTACCCCTGTCAAGACCTACACCACTGCCGTCAAGGAGTGCGATGTCGCTACCGATCTCGGCCTGAAGGCTAAGACCACCTATCCTATCTTTGTCAACGGCAAGGATAACAAGGCTAACTTCACTGTCGAGCCGACCGACACCATCAACGTCCTCGGCGCTCAGGGCCGTCTGACTGAGGTCTATGCTGACCGCATCGTCATGATCGACACCTACCTCGCCAAGGTCGAGAATGTTTCCCCCGCCACCTTCGACAAGGCCGGTCACCTCGCCAAGTATGCTGTGATGGAGCTGTCTGTCTATGACAAGACCAACGCTTCCACCACCATCTTCAAGTCCGACAGCACCGACTTCACCTATGTCAAGGGCGACTACATCCTGCTGAACGCTTACACCAAGTCCTACAGCAGCGCTGAGATCAAGGTCGAGAATGACACCATCAATGGTCTCACGAAGCCGGTCGCTTCCTACTCCGAGCTGATCGGCAAGGCCGAGACCGTCACCGGCGCTCAGACCAGCATTCTGGTCAATGCCAAGCAGCACATCGTGAACGGCACCACCTACAACGATGCTAACACCTACTACCTCGATCAGGCTGGTACCACCCCGCTGGTCAACTTCACCTGGTTCCTCGACACCTACGGCAATGTGATCGGCTCCGCTAAGGTCGCCGCCACCTACACCTATGCTATCCTGAAGGATATCATCTGGAACTTCGGCGCTCCCGGCTCTGCCACCGCTACGCTGGTCAATGCCGCCACCGGTGAGGAGACCACCGCTACCGTTAAGTCCATCGACGGCCAGGATGCCAATGGCACGCAGGGCAACAGCTTCTGGTGGAACGTCTATGACGCCGCTCCCTACTATGTCGGTCTCAACAACTACAAGTTCGTGCCCGGCACGCCCAACCTCGCTTACGTCGCCCCCGAGGGTAGCGTGAACACCATGTTCAAGGGCTACGCTCTGTACCGTGTGAGCACTCTGTCCACCGGTGCTGTCGTCCTCGAGGGCGTTGACAAGAACGGCACCACGATCGCTACTGACGACAAGGTCGTTGTCAGCCACGACAACAATGTTGCCTATGTCAACAAGGCTACCTCCCTCTACACCAAGGACGGCTATCTGCCCGTGAATGACGCCACCGTCTTCACCGTTCGCGTTAAGACCGCCAGCGGCGGCTATGAGTACAAGCAGTTCACCGGCAAGATGAACATGCCCACCATCAACGCCACTGCCAATTCCGAAGTTTTCTATGCCAATGCCAACGGCGACGCTTATCTGGACTATGTCTACTTCAAGAACGTCACGTTTGACAACAGCACCGCGAACTTCGTGATGGCCACCAGCAACACCTACTACGGCAACCTCTACAACGACGTCAACGTCTACGTTCTCAAGAACGCTTATGTCGATGCCGAGCTCAAGGAAGATGCCGTTAAGACCACTGGCACGTATTACACCAACGCGTTTAAGCCCATCGTCGAAAACGTCAATACTCCCTTCTATGTCGAGTATGACGAGAGCGGCTTCGCCAAGAGCGCTACCAAGTTCGACACGACTTGGAGACAGGTCGGCACTGCCAATCTGTACTACACGCAGCTCGAAGTCGCGGCTCTCGAGGGCACCACGCTGGTCGAGAAGAACGGTAACACTTTCTATGTTGCTGACGTGTTCGAGAAGGTCGTCGGCGACTACACCAAGGTTGCGGATGTCAAGGATTGGACCAGCGTCAACGTCTACGTTGTTTGGAGCATCGATGCTGCTCACTTCAACAACCGCGTTGTCTCCCAGCTCTACATCATGGACAAGGGCCTGCCCGGCACTCCCGGCACTGAGCCCGCACCCGGTGTTGTTTCCCTGAGCCTGAACAACGTTGGCAAGACTGTCAATGCGGCTCTCACCCTCACCAAGGTTCAGTCCGGCGCTCGCGTTGAGCTGAAGTATCGTGAGGCTGATAGAACCGACCTTCCCTACAGCACCCTCGTCTATGAGATGAGCTATACAGGTCAGCCCGGTGGCGCTACTGTTCCCAACTATACCTACACGGAGGATCTCTCTTCCAAGCTGAACGGCTCCTATGAGCTCGTTGCTGAGGTCTACATGGGCACTAAGCTTCTGGCTACCTCCAACCCTGTTTACGTTTATTAATCTGAATTGATTTAATCGTAAACTATTGTTAAAAAACATCCAATAAATGTTTTCACCCCCGGCTCTTTCGAGCCGGGGGTGTTTTTCACTGTTTACTGGTCAAATCCAAGGAACAGGTATTGATAGGTAACGCCAGAGGTGTTGAGCTGCACGTCGCAGGCGTTGTAATAGGCATCCGTTTCTGTTGCCGATTGCCAGCTCACGCTGCGATCGTTCCATGTAATGAGGTTCTTGCGGACGCCGTCAACGCCGCCTTCGAAGTGACTGATGCCGCGCAAGGCAAACACACGGGTGATGTTGTTGTACTGGTCAATCGTGGTGATGATCAGCAGCACGGGGTAAAAATCGCAGCTCAGCGTGTTCGGAGCAGCCTTGCCGCCCTTGCCGTTGCCGGTGTAGCTGCCGTACTTGATGCGGCAGAGCTTGCTTTTTGTGACCGTCTGCTCCAGCGCAGTGACCCTCTCCGCGCTGGCCGCGCCCGCCGCGGCGTCTGCGTTCTCTTTCAGCGCCGCGTCGAGCTTGCCGAATGCATCATTGAAGTCGTCCATTTTGATGAAATCGCTCTTTTCCCACTTCGGAAACTGATAGTTTGTCGTCTTTTCCATTGTTTCGTCTCCTTTTCATGTTCAAGGCAAAAATTTTGCCTTACAGCTTTAGGCTGTAAGGCATCGGAAGGGAGACAAACGCGTGCAACGCGCGGAAAATTTTCTCCGGCGGGCCGATATTCACGAAAAATAGTTACAAATGGGAACAAAAGCTCGAAAAGCATAGTCAAAAGAAGTGAAGTCTGCTATAATGACCGCGCAGTTTTGAGAGAGGAGATTTTGACATGAAACACTTTTTTGCACTGCTGCTCAGCGTGCTGATGGTGCTGTCGCTGCTGACTGCCTGCGGCGATAAGACGACGCCGTCCGACGGCGACGATCAGACCGTCACGGACGAGAATGGCAGCGACACCGACAACAATACTGACGATACAACTGACCCCTACGACGCCGTGCGCAGCTACTGGTCCGAGGACCAGCTCACGCAGGCCTGGGGGCCGGATCAGGTGGTGGAGCACCTCTTTTTCCACCCGATCATCGCCTATCCGCAGTGGGCCTTCCACGACTGCAATGCCAGTCAGGACCAGCGCTACGGCCTCGACGACTGGATGGTGACGGTCGACGAATACAACAAAATTTTGCAGTCCGTGTACGACAAGGGCTACATCTTAGTCGCGATGGAGGACGTCTGGAGCGAGGTGACGGACGAGTCCGGCACGCACATGGTGCGAAACACCCTGATGCTGCCAGAGGGCAAAAAGCCGCTCGTCATCAGCTTTGACGACGTGAACTACTACCCCTATATGCTCGACGAGGGCTTCACGAGCAAGCTCGTCGTCGGCGACGACGGCGAGATCTGGGCGCAGTGCACCGATCCGTACACAAATGAGACCTTTTTGACCAAGGAACTCGACGCGACGCCCATTCTCGACCAGTTTGTCTACGAGCACCCCGACTTTTCACTCAACGGCGCGAAGGCCATCTTCTCGCTGACGGGCTATCAGGGTATTTTAGGCTATCGCACGCAGGATGACCGCGACATCGCGGCAGATTCGCCCGACCGCCCCGCGTTCGATGCCTACCGCGCGAGCGAGATCGAGGCGGTCAAGCCCGTCATCGAGCGGCTCAAGGAAACGGGTTGGACGTTCGGCAGCCACACCTGGGGCCACATCCGCCTCGACACCAAGCCGCTCCAGACCGTCATCAACGACACCGAGCGCTGGGCGGACGAGGTCGGCTCGCTCGTCGGCCCCACGCAGATTTTGTTCTACCCCCACGGCGGCCGTCCCGACGGTGACGACTGGCACCAGACCGGCGAGCGCTTCAAGTACCTGCAAAGCCAGGGCTTCCGCATCTTCGCGAGCGTCGGCACGAGTTCGTTCAGCTATGTGAAGCCCGACATTTCCGCCGTCATCTGCGACCGTCTGCATCCGGACGGCACCACGCTGCGCCACTCGCGCAGCCGCTATCTGCAATTCTATAACGCCGAGGACATCATGGATACGCAAGTCCGTCCCGACCTCGGCGTAGACTGGTGAGGAGGCGTTATTATGGCAACGTTAGAAGAACTCAAGGCGAAGGCCGTCGCCATGCTGGACATGGCGTATGTGCCGTATTCCCACTTTCCCGTGGGCGCGGCGCTCGAATGTGAGGACGGCGCGGTCTTCACCGGCTGCAACATCGAAAATTCGAGCTACGGCCTGACGAACTGTGCCGAGCGCACCGCGGCGTTCAAGGCCGTGAGCGAGGGGCACCGGCGCTTCAAGCGCATCGTCATCGCTGGGCGCAGCGACGACTACTGCTACCCCTGCGGCGCGTGCCGTCAGGTGCTCTACGAGTTCGGCCCCGACATGGAGGTCGTGTGCCTGAACAAGGACAACGAGGAAAAGCACCTGCACATCAAGGAGCTGCTCCCCTACGGCTTCGACCAGACGTGGCTTGCAATCGACGAGAAATAACGAAAAAAGAGAGCGGCGCTGCCGCTCTCTTTTTTTGCGCTTTAGTTGCTTCCAGAGGAAGAGGCTCCAATCGTCACCTCGCCGCTCATCGTTTCGATCGTAAGCTCGCTCACCGCGCCGCCGTCGAGCGCGGGCACAGAGTAGTGCGTCGCGTGGTCGTCGAGACAGGTGATGAGCGCTCCTTCGCGCTCGGTGAGCGCGGAGCGGAACGCGCCGCTTTTCGTTTCATAGTCGAGAGTAAAGCCGTCCTGCGCGGGAAGGGTCAGATAGATGCTGCCACTCTCCGTTTCGGCATCAAGGCGCAGCGCACGCTCGGTAGCCAAAATCAGGTTGCCGCTGACGCTTTCGAAGTCCAGCGCGCCGAGCGCGCCGGCGATATCCACCTTGCCGCTCGCGGTTTCGATCTCGGCGCTCTCCGCATCGCCCGCCAGCTCGATCGCGCCGGAGAGCGTCGAAATATCGACCCTTGCCCACGTGCCGTCCACCACACCGGCATTGCCGCTCGTGGTCTCGATCTCCACCTCCGGGCAGTTCGCGCACATCACGCGCGCATCGCCTCTGAGCGTCGAAAGCTCGATCTTCTGCGCATCGGCGCTCACGTAGGCGTAGGCGTCCGTTGTTTCGACTTTTATCTCCTCAAAGTGACCGGCGCTGACCAGTTCCCTCGGAAGTCCCACGTCGAGGTGCTTTTCCCCGTCGTAGCTGCCGCGGTAAGCGTCGCCGAGGAAGTGGATGCGCAGCGTGTCGCCGTCGATCGCGCAGACCATCTTCTCGCTCTCGGCGAGCGGCGCGGTGGATTCCTCCTTCACGCTGATCTGCGCGCTCTGCTTGGCAACGTAGATGTTCACGCTGCCGCGGCGCCACGAGATGTCGATCTTGCGGATGTCTTCGCTCTCGCCGATGCTGAGCACCGCGCCCGGGTGGAGCTCTTCGCTCCCCTCCGCCTGCGTGCAGAAGGTGTAGGTCGCGCTGCTGCCGTCCCAGAGCGCGTCGACGGCGAAAATGCCGTCGCTTTGCGGCAGTTCTGCGCGGAATGTGCCGTTATCCTGCCGCTGGGCGGTCACGGTCTCGGACGACATGCCGGTGCTGCCCCAGGCGTCGGACGGCCAGCAGCGGAGACTGACGGAATCGGGCGAATTATCGCCGAAATCGAGCGTTACGGTGTAGAAATAGGCGGCCGACACTGCAAAGGGCATTTCCAGTACAGGCGTGATGTCACGGGAGGTTTCGTCCAGCGGGTGCGCGCCGCAGGCAATGACGGTCATGCTCTGTAGGCCCTGGGGGTAGGTCCAGTCGTAGCTGCTGCTTTTGAGGGTGACGCTGCAAGCGTTTGCGCTTGTCACCGTCAGTGTTGGCGGGGTTTGGCGCGCGGCCTCGTCTGCGCTTTTTTCGCCGCAGGCGGCGAGGGAAAGGGCCAGCGCGAGGGGGAGCAGGAGGGAAAGGAGCTTTTTCATCGGTCAGTCCTCGTTTCTTTCGGATACTTCTATAGACGTATGATAGGCGAAAAAGTTCCCACGCACAACGGGGATCGTTGCACAAAACGCGGCAATTTGTTGTATCGTGAACTCTAATACCGGAGGCGGTACAACTTTTTGCCGCGTTGTGTGCAACGTTGCTTCATGATACGGCGTATCATGAAAAGGCAAATCATGTGTCAGTATCCCCGCGTTTGCAGGGGGGTGTGAGGTGCCTTTTCCAACATTATCAAAATTTGGGGGAAAGAGCATGGAGACGACAACAAATTACAAGCTTCCGCAATGGGTCAAGGCGGACCAGATCAAGATGGACGACTTCAACGATGCGTTCGGTAAGATCGACGCGCAGATGAAGAAAAACGCCGACAAGGCAAACGCGGCGGCGAGCGCGGAGAGCGTGGGCGCGCAGATCACGGCGGTGCAGGAGCAAATCGTGGCGGTGGAGCAGGAGATCAAGCTCGTGGCGCTCGGAGAACCGCGCACGACGACGGCGGCGAACGGCAGCATCGTCTACGACCTGTCGGCGCTAAACATGGCGGACTACCGCGCGTTTCTGGTGTTTGCGCAGGCGGCGCAGCAGGACGGCTACACCGGTGAGATCACGCTGACGTGCGACAGCACGAGTATCGGTCAGATCGCCTATATTGTCGGCGGGCGCATGTCGACCGTGGCGTGGATTTTTCCCGCCAAGCTGGGCGTGGCCGCAGCGTATCACAGCGTGAAGCAGGGATTCCGCGGCAGTGCGGAAGATGGCAGCAGCGTTGCGCTGAACGAAAGCGCGGTATGGGATACAATGCAGAAAATGACCTTTCAGTTCACGGCGCAGAGCGGCGGCAGCGTGGTTCTCTACGGTCTGAAAAAGTGAAAATGAGCAAAAAAAGAAGACCCCCGCGGGGGTCTTCTTTTTTTGCTCATTTTCACTTTTTCAGACCGTAGAGAACCACGCTGCCGCCGCTCTGCGCCGTGAACTGAAAGGTCATTTTCTGCATTGTATCCCATACCGCGCTTTCGTTCAGCGCAACGCTGCTGCCATCTTCCGCACTGCCGCGGAATCCCTGCTTCACGCTGTGATACGCTGCGGCCACGCCCAGCTTGGCGGGAAAAATCCACGCCACGGTCGACATGCGCCCGCCGACAATATAGGCGATCTGACCGATACTCGTGCTGTCGCACGTCAGCGTGATCTCACCGGTGTAGCCGTCCTGCTGCGCCGCCTGCGCAAACACCAGAAACGCGCGGTAGTCCGCCATGTTTAGCGCCGACAGGTCGTAGACGATGCTGCCGTTCGCCGCCGTCGTCGTGCGCGGTTCTCCGAGCGCCACGAGCTTGATCTCCTGCTCCACCGCCACGATTTGCTCCTGCACCGCCGTGATCTGCGCGCCCACGCTCTCCGCGCTCGCCGCCGCGTTTGCCTTGTCGGCGTTTTTCTTCATCTGCGCGTCGATCTTACCGAACGCATCGTTGAAGTCGTCCATCTTGATCTGGTCCGCCTTGACCCATTGCGGAAGCTTGTAATTTGTTGTCGTCTCCATGCTCTTTCCCCCAAATTTTGATAATGTTGGAAAAGGCACCTCACACCCCCCTGCAAACGCGGGGATACTGACACATGATTTGCCTTTTCATGATACGCCGTATCATGAAGCAACGTTGCACACAACGCGGCAAAAAGTTGTACCGCCTCCGGTATTAGAGTTCACGATACAACAAATTGCCGCGTTTTGTGCAACGATCCCCGTTGTGCGTGGGAACTTTTTCGCCTATCATACGTCTATAGAAGTATCCGAAAGAAACGAGGACTGACCGATGAAAAAGCTCCTTTCCCTCCTGCTCCCCCTCGCGCTGGCCCTTTCCCTCGCCGCCTGCGGCGAAAAAAGCGCAGACGAGGCCGCGCGCCAAACCCCGCCAACACTGACGGTGACAAGCGCAAACGCTTGCAGCGTCACCCTCAAAAGCAGCAGCTACGACTGGACCTACCCCCAGGGCCTACAGAGCATGACCGTCATTGCCTGCGGCGCGCACCCGCTGGACGAAACCTCCCGTGACATCACGCCTGTACTGGAAATGCCCTTTGCAGTGTCGGCCGCCTATTTCTACACCGTAACGCTCGATTTCGGCGATAATTCGCCCGATTCCGTCAGTCTCCGCTGCTGGCCGTCCGACGCCTGGGGCAGCACCGGCATGTCGTCCGAGACCGTGACCGCCCAGCGGCAGGATAACGGCACATTCCGCGCAGAACTGCCGCAAAGCGACGGCATTTTCGCCGTCGACGCGCTCTGGGACGGCAGCAGCGCGACCTACACCTTCTGCACGCAGGCGGAGGGGAGCGAAGAGCTCCACCCGGGCGCGGTGCTCAGCATCGGCGAGAGCGAAGACATCCGCAAGATCGACATCTCGTGGCGCCGCGGCAGCGTGAACATCTACGTTGCCAAGCAGAGCGCGCAGATCAGCGTGAAGGAGGAATCCACCGCGCCGCTCGCCGAGAGCGAGAAGATGGTCTGCGCGATCGACGGCGACACGCTGCGCATCCACTTCCTCGGCGACGCTTACCGCGGCAGCTACGACGGGGAAAAGCACCTCGACGTGGGACTTCCGAGGGAACTGGTCAGCGCCGGTCACTTTGAGGAGATAAAAGTCGAAACAACGGACGCCTACGCCTACGTGAGCGCCGATGCGCAGAAGATCGAGCTTTCGACGCTCAGAGGCGATGCGCGCGTGATGTGCGCGAACTGCCCGGAGGTGGAGATCGAGACCACGAGCGGCAATGCCGGTGTGGTGGACGGCACGTGGGCAAGGGTCGATATTTCGACGCTCTCCGGCGCGATCGAGCTGGCGGGCGATGCGGAGAGCGCCGAGATCGAAACCGCGAGCGGCAAGGTGGATATCGCCGGCGCGCTCGGCGCGCTGGACTTCGAAAGCGTCAGCGGCAACCTGATTTTGGCTACCGAGCGTGCGCTGCGCCTTGATGCCGAAACGGAGAGTGGCAGCATCTATCTGACCCTTCCCGCGCAGGACGGCTTTACTCTCGACTATGAAACGAAAAGCGGCGCGTTCCGCTCCGCGCTCACCGAGCGCGAAGGAGCGCTCATCACCTGTCTCGACGACCACGCGACGCACTACTCTGTGCCCGCGCTCGACGGCGGCGCGGTGAGCGAGCTTACGATCGAAACGATGAGCGGCGAGGTGACGATTGGAGCCTCTTCCTCTGGAAGCAACTAAAGCGCAAAAAAAGAGAGCGGCAGCGCCGCTCTCTTTTTTCGTTATTTCTCGTCGATTGCAAGCCACGTCTGGTCGAAGCCGTAGGGGAGCAGCTCCTTGATGTGCAGGTGCTTTTCCTCGTTGTCCTTGTTCAGGCACACGACCTCCATGTCGGGGCCGAACTCGTAGAGCACCTGACGGCACGCGCCGCAGGGGTAGCAGTAGTCGTCGCTGCGCCCAGCGATGACGATGCGCTTGAAGCGCCGGTGCCCCTCGCTCACGGCCTTGAACGCCGCGGTGCGCTCGGCACAGTTCGTCAGGCCGTAGCTCGAATTTTCGATGTTGCAGCCGGTGAAGACCGCGCCGTCCTCACATTCGAGCGCCGCGCCCACGGGAAAGTGGGAATACGGCACATACGCCATGTCCAGCATGGCGACGGCCTTCGCCTTGAGTTCTTCTAACGTTGCCATAATAACGCCTCCTCACCAGTCTACGCCGAGGTCGGGACGGACTTGCGTATCCATGATGTCCTCGGCGTTATAGAATTGCAGATAGCGGCTGCGCGAGTGGCGCAGCGTGGTGCCGTCCGGATGCAGACGGTCGCAGATGACGGCGGAAATGTCGGGCTTCACATAGCTGAACGAACTCGTGCCGACGCTCGCGAAGATGCGGAAGCCCTGGCTTTGCAGGTACTTGAAGCGCTCGCCGGTCTGGTGCCAGTCGTCACCGTCGGGACGGCCGCCGTGGGGGTAGAACAAAATCTGCGTGGGGCCGACGAGCGAGCCGACCTCGTCCGCCCAGCGCTCGGTGTCGTTGATGACGGTCTGGAGCGGCTTGGTGTCGAGGCGGATGTGGCCCCAGGTGTGGCTGCCGAACGTCCAACCCGTTTCCTTGAGCCGCTCGATGACGGGCTTGACCGCCTCGATCTCGCTCGCGCGGTAGGCATCGAACGCGGGGCGGTCGGGCGAATCTGCCGCGATGTCGCGGTCATCCTGCGTGCGATAGCCTAAAATACCCTGATAGCCCGTCAGCGAGAAGATGGCCTTCGCGCCGTTGAGTGAAAAGTCGGGGTGCTCGTAGACAAACTGGTCGAGAATGGGCGTCGCGTCGAGTTCCTTGGTCAAAAAGGTCTCATTTGTGTACGGATCGGTGCACTGCGCCCAGATCTCGCCGTCGTCGCCGACGACGAGCTTGCTCGTGAAGCCCTCGTCGAGCATATAGGGGTAGTAGTTCACGTCGTCAAAGCTGATGACGAGCGGCTTTTTGCCCTCTGGCAGCATCAGGGTGTTTCGCACCATGTGCGTGCCGGACTCGTCCGTCACCTCGCTCCAGACGTCCTCCATCGCGACTAAGATGTAGCCCTTGTCGTACACGGACTGCAAAATTTTGTTGTATTCGTCGACCGTCACCATCCAGTCGTCGAGGCCGTAGCGCTGGTCCTGACTGGCATTGCAGTCGTGGAAGGCCCACTGCGGATAGGCGATGATCGGGTGGAAAAAGAGGTGCTCCACCACCTGATCCGGCCCCCAGGCCTGCGTGAGCTGGTCCTCGGACCAGTAGCTGCGCACGGCGTCGTAGGGGTCAGTTGTATCGTCAGTATTGTTGTCGGTGTCGCTGCCATTCTCGTCCGTGACGGTCTGATCGTCGCCGTCGGACGGCGTCGTCTTATCGCCGCAGGCAGTCAGCAGCGACAGCACCATCAGCACGCTGAGCAGCAGTGCAAAAAAGTGTTTCATGTCAAAATCTCCTCTCTCAAAACTGCGCGGTCATTATAGCAGACTTCACTTCTTTTGACTATGCTTTTCGAGCTTTTGTTCCCATTTGTAACTATTTTTCGTGAATATCGGCCCGCCGGAGAAAATTTTCCGCGCGTTGCACGCGTTTGTCTCCCTTCCGATGCCTTACAGCCTAAAGCTGTAAGGCAAAATTTTTGCCTTGAACATGAAAAGGAGACGAAACAATGGAAAAGACGACAAACTATCAGTTTCCGAAGTGGGAAAAGAGCGATTTCATCAAAATGGACGACTTCAATGATGCATTCGGCAAGCTCGACGCGGCGCTGAAAGAGAACGCAGACGCCGCGGCGGGCGCGGCCAGCGCGGAGAGGGTCACTGCGCTGGAGCAGACGGTCACAAAAAGCAAGCTCTGCCGCATCAAGTACGGCAGCTACACCGGCAACGGCAAGGGCGGCAAGGCTGCTCCGAACACGCTGAGCTGCGATTTTTACCCCGTGCTGCTGATCATCACCACGATTGACCAGTACAACAACATCACCCGTGTGTTTGCCTTGCGCGGCATCAGTCACTTCGAAGGCGGCGTTGACGGCGTCCGCAAGAACCTCATTACATGGAACGATCGCAGCGTGAGCTGGCAATCGGCAACAGAAACGGATGCCTATTACAACGCCTGCGACGTGCAGCTCAACACCTCTGGCGTTACCTATCAATACCTGTTCCTTGGATTTGACCAGTAAACAGTGAAAAACACCCCCGGCTCGAAAGAGCCGGGGGTGAAAACATTTATTGGATGTTTTTTAACAATAGTTTACGATTAAATCAATTCAGATTAATAAACGTAAACAGGGTTGGAGGTAGCCAGAAGCTTAGTGCCCATGTAGACCTCAGCAACGAGCTCATAGGAGCCGTTCAGCTTGGAAGAGAGATCCTCCGTGTAGGTATAGTTGGGAACAGTAGCGCCACCGGGCTGACCTGTATAGCTCATCTCATAGACGAGGGTGCTGTAGGGAAGGTCGGTTCTATCAGCCTCACGATACTTCAGCTCAACGCGAGCGCCGGACTGAACCTTGGTGAGGGTGAGAGCCGCATTGACAGTCTTGCCAACGTTGTTCAGGCTCAGGGAAACAACACCGGGTGCGGGCTCAGTGCCGGGAGTGCCGGGCAGGCCCTTGTCCATGATGTAGAGCTGGGAGACAACGCGGTTGTTGAAGTGAGCAGCATCGATGCTCCAAACAACGTAGACGTTGACGCTGGTCCAATCCTTGACATCCGCAACCTTGGTGTAGTCGCCGACGACCTTCTCGAACACGTCAGCAACATAGAAAGTGTTACCGTTCTTCTCGACCAGCGTGGTGCCCTCGAGAGCCGCGACTTCGAGCTGCGTGTAGTACAGATTGGCAGTGCCGACCTGTCTCCAAGTCGTGTCGAACTTGGTAGCGCTCTTGGCGAAGCCGCTCTCGTCATACTCGACATAGAAGGGAGTATTGACGTTTTCGACGATGGGCTTAAACGCGTTGGTGTAATACGTGCCAGTGGTCTTAACGGCATCTTCCTTGAGCTCGGCATCGACATAAGCGTTCTTGAGAACGTAGACGTTGACGTCGTTGTAGAGGTTGCCGTAGTAGGTGTTGCTGGTGGCCATCACGAAGTTCGCGGTGCTGTTGTCAAACGTGACGTTCTTGAAGTAGACATAGTCCAGATAAGCGTCGCCGTTGGCATTGGCATAGAAAACTTCGGAATTGGCAGTGGCGTTGATGGTGGGCATGTTCATCTTGCCGGTGAACTGCTTGTACTCATAGCCGCCGCTGGCGGTCTTAACGCGAACGGTGAAGACGGTGGCGTCATTCACGGGCAGATAGCCGTCCTTGGTGTAGAGGGAGGTAGCCTTGTTGACATAGGCAACATTGTTGTCGTGGCTGACAACGACCTTGTCGTCAGTAGCGATCGTGGTGCCGTTCTTGTCAACGCCCTCGAGGACGACAGCACCGGTGGACAGAGTGCTCACACGGTACAGAGCGTAGCCCTTGAACATGGTGTTCACGCTACCCTCGGGGGCGACGTAAGCGAGGTTGGGCGTGCCGGGCACGAACTTGTAGTTGTTGAGACCGACATAGTAGGGAGCGGCGTCATAGACGTTCCACCAGAAGCTGTTGCCCTGCGTGCCATTGGCATCCTGGCCGTCGATGGACTTAACGGTAGCGGTGGTCTCCTCACCGGTGGCGGCATTGACCAGCGTAGCGGTGGCAGAGCCGGGAGCGCCGAAGTTCCAGATGATATCCTTCAGGATAGCATAGGTGTAGGTGGCGGCGACCTTAGCGGAGCCGATCACATTGCCGTAGGTGTCGAGGAACCAGGTGAAGTTGACCAGCGGGGTGGTACCAGCCTGATCGAGGTAGTAGGTGTTAGCATCGTTGTAGGTGGTGCCGTTCACGATGTGCTGCTTGGCATTGACCAGAATGCTGGTCTGAGCGCCGGTGACGGTCTCGGCCTTGCCGATCAGCTCGGAGTAGGAAGCGACCGGCTTCGTGAGACCATTGATGGTGTCATTCTCGACCTTGATCTCAGCGCTGCTGTAGGACTTGGTGTAAGCGTTCAGCAGGATGTAGTCGCCCTTGACATAGGTGAAGTCGGTGCTGTCGGACTTGAAGATGGTGGTGGAAGCGTTGGTCTTGTCATAGACAGACAGCTCCATCACAGCATACTTGGCGAGGTGACCGGCCTTGTCGAAGGTGGCGGGGGAAACATTCTCGACCTTGGCGAGGTAGGTGTCGATCATGACGATGCGGTCAGCATAGACCTCAGTCAGACGGCCCTGAGCGCCGAGGACGTTGATGGTGTCGGTCGGCTCGACAGTGAAGTTAGCCTTGTTATCCTTGCCGTTGACAAAGATAGGATAGGTGGTCTTAGCCTTCAGGCCGAGATCGGTAGCGACATCGCACTCCTTGACGGCAGTGGTGTAGGTCTTGACAGGGGTAGCCTTAACGGTGGCATAGAAGGCATCCTTGGTGTTCTTCTGATAACCAGTGACATTGTTGTACTCACCGTACCAGGTGTAGTAGGGACGACCCCAAGCATCGTTCTGATCAGCGGACTTGGTCAGGCCGAAGTTCTTCTCGCCGAGGGTGGCGTTGGCCTTACCGTTGAGGATGGCAGTCAGGTTGGTGTAACCGAGAGCCGGGGTGTAGGTGACCATGGGGACCTCAGCAGCGGTACGGAACAGAAGCTCGGCGACCAGCTCGCGGGAAGCAGCGGCGTTGAGGTCAACACCCTTGACATTCTTGAGAATGCCGAGCTGCTGAGCGGTCGAGGCAACGCGGAGCTGCCACTGAGCGCCGGTGAACTCATCGTTCTTGTCGTAGCCGACAGCACGGAGGATCATCGCGAGAGCCTGATAGCCGGTGACCTTGTCGGAGGGACCGAAGGTCTTGGCGTCATAGCCCTTGATGAGGCCGGCGTTGGCGCAGTAGCCGATGTAGCCGGCGGCCCACTTGGCACCGTCCATGTCGTTGAACTTGTTGTAGGTGGCGTACAGGGAAGCCTGCTTGTCAGCGACGTCACCGGTGTAGAGACGGTAGACGATCGCGGCGACTTCCGCGCGGGTGATGCTGCCTTCGGGCTGGAAGGTGCCGTCGGTGTAACCCTGGAACACCTTCATGCCAGCCAGAACGTCGACAGCCTCAGCGTAGGTGGCGCTGACCTTATCGGCATCCTTGAAAGCGGCGTTGGAACCGACGACAGCCAGAGACAGAGTCATGACCAGCGCCAGAACCAGTGCGAGTAACTTTTTCATAGATGTTACTCTCCTTTCATAAATTTCCATCCGTTTTGGTTCGTCAAAATCGACAAAAGCGCACTTTCGCGCCCGCTTCACCGGAAAATCGATAGCGTTCAAAAAGTTGCAAAACTTATTTAAACTTGTTGATTTTCCGAATAAATTAGACGAAAAAGTTCGTTTCGGTCGATATCGCATCCCCTTGCGATGATCCGTTTTCCCTTGCGGCAGTAGGGCGGGCGGATTTCCGTGGTAGCCATTTGGTAGCGCGCGAAAAATTTTAAGCGCCGCTTTTGCCTGCGGCGCAAGGGAAAATTCGTGGTAGCCGGGTGGTAGCGGGCAAATATTAGCACTCTAAGCAAGAGAGTGCTAAAGTTAAAAATTTGTTCATCAAAAGATGTATTTTTGTTCACAGGGCGTGCCTATACTCATAATCGTTCCGAGGGGAACGAAAGAAATGTAAACCACGCGGGCTGCAAGAGCGGTCCGCCAGCATAGATTTGGAGGCTTTGAATTATGTTTGAACTGAGACCTTTTGAACGCAGAAACAACCGCATTGCCAACTACGATCCGTGGAGCGAAATGGAGCGCGCCTTCTGGGGTGACGGCGCATGGAGCCACGGCCTGAGCGAGTTTAAGACCGACATTCAGGACAAGGGCGACAGCTTCCTGCTGGAAGCCGATCTGCCGGGCTTTAAGAAGGAGGACATCCACGTCGACCTCGACGGCGACACCATGACCATCCGTGCCGAGCGCCACAGCGAGCACGAGGATCAGGACAAGAAGGGCAATTACGTCCGCTGCGAGCGCAGCTACGGCAGCTACCAGCGCGCGTTCGACATTTCCGGCATCGACGCCGACAAGATCAGCGCGCAGTACGCCGACGGCGTGCTGAAGCTGGATATGCCCAAGAAGACCGCCACCGTCGGCGCAAAGCAGATCGAGATCCAGTAAAAAATTTCAAATGTTGCGCGGGAACGTGCACACGATACAACGCGGGGCCTGCTCAGTTGAGCGGGCCCTTTTTTTTCGGCAGGCCGCAGCCGAAAACGAGGTCTTCCGTCCGCTCGCCGCAGACACGCGGCGGCGCGGGACCTGACAACACGCCGCGAGACCGCCGTACCGTCTGCGGCTTTTATTATATATAGGTATCGGTTGACGGATAATGCCGAATTTGGCAGTTTTATGTCAAACTGTAATATTCCGGAGGGTTTGTTACAAGTGTGTTACAGATGGGGGCAAACCGTTGACTTGAATTTTTTGGTGTGGTAAGGTGTCAGTGCAGAAAGAGGTGGGGCGAGGTGCGTTCCCGACTTAGTTACGGGATCGGCATGCCACGGTAAGTAAGCCGAGAA
>ERZ1106943.2031-NODE-2031-length-18283-cov-34.540707_pt1 | contig 18283 bp, 31 predicted proteins | sample MGYA00403671_ERZ1106943 | MGnify/ENA primary metagenome ERZ1106943 (study PRJEB35170, sample SAMEA104062427) | human gut metagenome | biome: human gut; feature: human-associated habitat; material: faeces | place: Denmark | collected 2012-06-14 ...
TCAGCTTTCAATATTGTAAGGCCATAGGATTTGGCTTTGTAATTCTTCTTTGCATCATCAAAATGTGCTTCGTCGAAAGTGATTATGATTTGTTCGTTGTTACATTTAGTAGTACCATTGTAGGTTTTGATAAAATCATTGAGAGCTTGTTTCTGTTCAGGAGTCTGGCCTTCAAGTCCTACCTCTTTTTCTGCCTCTTCGATAAGAGCGATAAGTTCATCTTTTTTATATTTCTTGACATTCTTGATACCAAGTTCACTTGCTCTTTTTCTCAATTGCTCGACTGTCATAACTGTTGTTTTCATATATTTTAATTGTTATTATTTTATCTCTTTTGAATGCCTAAAGATACCAAAAGTTTATGTACCTGACAACTTTTTCTGGCAATTGTTTATTATCTTTTAATCATTCAACTTACTATCTCCTTTTGGATGTCTAAAGATACACCTTTGTGACACGTGTAGCAACACTTTCACCAATAATGTGGTCGAAATTAAGATTCTTTAAAGTTCGACCACAGGTCTAAACATATTTTAATACACGAGATGTAGGGATATGAAGAATGCTCGTCAAACTTGCAATTAAACAAGAAATAACGAGCATTCTAACTTGGCAAACAAAAGTTCAATTTATACCCTGAAAAGAGTTATCTTCTTACCATTACCCATATCGTAAGTATCAACATGTAACCAACTCACTCCATCCTCGAGTCTTATAGGATAAGGAAGGTTATCCTGATTCTTTATAATGAGCTGACGTGCCTTTTCAGCACTCATCCCTTGTACAGTAATATCATATGCTTCGCCTGTGCAATGTCCGGAAATATAAACCTTTTCAAGATTGGTCTTTTCTTTAGGAATTGCACAAATGTTACATCTAAGGCCACGTTGTGAATAACTACCACCACTCTTCCAATTGTTGATGATAAAAGGCTTCTGGATAATATATTCACGTAGCACCAACAATGTCTCAAGTGCTGCCATAGAGAAGAAACTCCACATCTGTTCCTCTCTGTATTTATTGTATACATGCGGACAAACAAGTTCTTCAATTTTGAAGTATTGTTTTAGTTTTTTGATTAATTCATCTCTTTTCATAATTCTTCATCTTTAGTCCATTCATTACTATTCATAATTTCATTCTCATCCATCAAAGGATAAGGATAAACGACATCTTTCATAACTTCTTCACCTTCCGAAAGCATCATGATAGGAGGTACAAGCATGTTGTACGTCTCTTCATGTAGCAACGCCTTCATGCCGTCATTGTTCGTTCTCCTTGTCTTCCAGTCCTTATCGAACTGTTTCAGTTCTTCTATAGGTATAGCTAACCACTTCATATTATTCAGTTTTACGTTTCAACCATTCTTCATTAAGTCTTTCCTTCTCGGTCTCAATCTCTTCGGGTGTCAGCGACTTGTCATAGAGGGCAAAGTAGTAGATAGCTCCTTTCAATAATCTGCTGTCTTTTTCTCTTATGATGCCTAAGGTCAGTGTATCAGTATCATTTGCAGTACCTACTGTTATTACACTACCGTTATAAGAATTTTTGGTTTGATATGAAACAGAATCTTTTAGATTCATATTCAAACCATAAGTATATTCACTAAAAGAATATGTAGCATTATTTCCATATTCAAAAATGAAAGCTCCATTACCAGCAACAATTGATTTTGAAGCAACAACATTTTTAGTATTGTTTTCAAGTACCCTCCTGCATATCACTGTATAATCGTCAAGAATTGCTGTTTGGAATACATCTTCTTTCATATTATTCTACAATTTCCGCATCGCTTTCCGGCTCATATTCTTTCTTCTCTTCCATAGGAGCTTTCTTCCATTGGTCAATAAAGTGTTCAATGACACGTCGTCCGTCAGTCACCACCTTTTCCAGTTTCTCGTCCGGTTCCAACAGTTCGTCTGCCATTGCTGCGGCTATATGCTTTGCCTTCATTACCTCTTCCACCAAATCACTGTCTATCAGTTCACCCAGGCTTTTCTTTGTCAGCAGGTTGAACGTCAGTCCTTCGATAATCTGCTTTCTCTTTGACATAGCGTTCAGCATAGCATTCATACGGGGTGCAAATTGCTCAGCCTTCATGTTTTCAAAGCTCTTTTCATCGAATCCCTCGAACTTCTCTGCCGCCATGAACGCTACTTCGTATTCTTTAGGTGTCATTATCACGCCAGCCTGTAGACACTCTATGCAGAACAAGATGAACTTTACGTTGTTTCTTAAATCCTTTTCCATAATCTTTCTTTATATTTTAGTCAATACATTCTTCAATTGGTACATCGTTAATTGTCACCATCTCCCAATCTCCATCCATCATCTCATAGATACAATTGATTGTCTTATGGTCTGCAATGATTTCTTCATCAACACCTTTCTTTCTCCAGGTATTACTTTCTACCATTGCAGACCATTTTGTCCCTTCTTGGAACATCAATTTATTAGGGAGTTGTTTGTATGTTGATTCTATGAGTTGACTTAATGTCTCTTCTGTCATAGGTCAATCAATACTTCTCAAGATAGTTACCTTTATGGTCTTTCCAGACTAAACATATCTCACCTTCTTTATCGATATTCACACTTTCGAATGTAATAGGATATCCATGATTTTCACCATCTTTTACGACATAATGTAAAATCTTATAAGTGGCTTCTTCATCCTTATCATACTTCTGGTAGAGTGAAGTGAATTCATCGTAAGTGAACGTCGTTGCTTCATGGTCTTTTTCAGTAGGAAATGATATCATGTAACGTACAAGTTTACCATCTTTCACCTCTGTACCGACTATTGAATCAATCTTGAGTTCATCAATGACATCAATCACTTCGGCACAACGAAGCCTCCAGTCGTCAGGATACTTCTTCTTGCAGCTAAGAAGGTCTACTTCATTACCCTTCAATAGCTCTACGAATTCTTTTTCTCTTTTCATGTTTTTAATTGTTTAATTATTGTTTATAGATGTGAGATGAGCAATACTATAACAAATGTATAACATGGATTAATAATAGGATTTAACGTACTTCTCATCTCACTGTGTAAAGATACTACTTCTCGTTCATCTTTTGTACCTGTCAAGTACTCTTTCAAGTAATGTTTTGGCACTCTCAATATCCTTCTTGTCTCTTGTAGTCAATTCATCACTTATAGTAAGTATACTATCAACAATTTTGAGTATTGTAGGGATACTTGATTTAAGCTTCGTCTGACCAGCTCTCGTCGTGTAGCTTATATTAAACTTATCCTTCTCCTTCTTGAGTGCTAATTGTGCTTCTCCAGACGTAGCAAAGTAGCCTACATTATAGGTCTTGCCATGATGATAGAAAGTCACTCTCCATGGCTTCTTCAAATTCCCTTTTGTGTAGTATATATTCTTCATAGTCTCAATATATCTCGTCTACTTCAACGTCTATTAGAGGTGTTATCTTGTACACAAGTCCATTGTCGACTATCTCTTCGAACTCGATACCTTCGTTCAACAACTCCTCCTTGATAGCGTTCCTGAACATCCATCTTGGTCTTAGGTAGATGTATTCATCATCTTTCTCAAGTGACAGGAGTATCTTGGTGGGAGAGTATTCTTGTTCCCGAATAATCTCCCTGATTCTCTTCATTGTGAGCTTCTTTATCATAATGTATTTATGAACATCTTTACCTTCTTCAATTGCTTATATGACAAGAGTTCTATATGGTCAATGATACGTTCATAAAGCATCTCTCGTTCACTATCTTCATAGAACCTTGTTCCAATCTCGTCACCGTCACCATTCTTTAAATAGAGTACTTCACCTTCGTCCATATAGAACTCTTTGTTGTTTTCATCTATGAATGTCGCTGTCTCATCACTTATACCAGTACATGTCATTGTTACTACTTCGTCCTCGCTAAACATTAGGAACTCTACTTGTCGTCCCACCTTCAATAGTTCAAATGCTTCGTTCATAATCTTTTTGTTTTAAATTGTTACACATGTCTCTTCTTTTGATATTGTAAAGATACACCTTATTCTTCGACCACACAACAGGTCGACCATAAAATGTTGTCCAAATTGTGTACTTTTTTCTTCATGTTCTTCCATTCTTATTTATAGAATCCTATGATTAGCAATTAGTCGATACACGCGTCAGATATCAATCTCACTGCACAAAACGCTTTATTTTATTCATTTTACCTTATTTCCATAAAAATAGAAAGGCCTTAGCAATCATCGCGACTCCTAAGGCCTACAATTACGAGAAAATTTCACTAATTATGAACAACGAAGTCAGTGTGTATTGTTAGTTTTCATCTGTCTTAGACGTTGTCTTATCAGGTCTTTCTTGCTTGTTCCTTCTTCCTCTTGAATTATCTCTGCTTCAGTGTATTCGATAGATTTCATTTCGTTTATGAACTGTTCGTTTTTCTTTTCCAAGTCGTTCCAATCGTATTGTTTTATAAGGTCTCCAGGTAGCATTATCTTTTCTTGTCCAAGGATATTCTTATTGAATCCGTTGAAGTCTTTATACCAGGAGCTTGCGAGTTGGTTTATCATTATCTCAGGTCTTATTCCTGACTTGGCACTTACGAGTCCAATGATTATACTGTTTATAGGTATATCACGCATTACTCTACTTATGTTCTCTCCTCCATGTATTGTTGCGTTTATGTCTATTTTTCCGTCAACTGTGAGTTTGAGTTCGTTCCCTTTCACTTCCTTTCTTGCTTGCTCCAGGATTGCTCTTATTTCTCGTGATATAATCAATGCTTTTGTCTCTTGACCTCTATCGATATAGTCTTCGTATTTGAGTTGTAGGTCCGTGAGTATATCATTAAGGATTTCTAATCGTCCCGCTTCTGTTGCTACACGATACTTATCACTCTTTACTACGTATTTATTTTGTCTATTTTCAATTATTGACTTATTTTCATTATAGAATTTTGTCAACTCTCCTTCTTCTAAATCATATCCTTCTCTCTTCTTGATTGTCTTCTTGACATCCTTTATTGAATACATAGAACCAAATAGGTCAAGAAGCATCGGTGTCAACTTTGCAAGTGCCTTGCTTCTATCATTATAAAGGTCAAATGTATGCATATATTTTGACCGTGCTCTATTGTATTGAGCAAGTAGTGGTACAATGACTTTTGCACGAATTTCAAGTGCATCTTTGATATCTTCTTCTTTTGCACCACGATTTTTCATTACTCCCTTGAGATTCACGTATTTAAGGTCGATTGAATGCAACACACCGTTGTGACCTTCATATGTGACAAATCTATCAGGACATTCGTCTAATTTGATACGAATTCTTTCATATTCCACATAAGCATCCTGCATATGTTTAGAGGCTATCTGAACAAAGTCAGGAGCCTCCTTAATTATATCTTCTCTACTTACCTGTGTCATTCCTTATGTTTCTTATTGTAATTATCGGTAAAGATATATAAAACATTCTTTTTATGCTATGGGTTTTGTGATTCAATACCAAACATCATTCATTAATTGTGTCTCTTCAATAATTTCTTCATTATCTTCTTGAGACATTACAAATTGTTCGAATGTGAGGTCTTCATCTTCTTGTTCTAATAAGTAGTACATAGGTTTACGAATTTTGTTTGTTATAATACTTTTCAATTTCTTTTTTCATTATATCAATCTCCCAAGGATTGATTAAAAGTTCCATTTTTAATACCTTTGCTTGGTTCAAATAATCTCTCTTATTGTTGTACTTTACATTCTGTATTGAATGTACATCAAGCTCCACATAGTAGAGATTCTCTTTACCAATCACAATCGGTTCGAAATTCACACTGTAACAACTTACATTATGATAGTTCTCGTTCTCATCTTTATAAGTAAGTACGAAGTTACATATGAAACCATCATTATTATCATTGTATGTTTTTGTCACTCTCTTTTGATAGAGATGTGCGAGTAATTTTTGTACCATTTTTCTTTTGTTTATATAATAAGTTTTAATGCTTTTTGTATTCCGGCTTCTAAAGTTTCCTCATAGGTGTCCCAATTACCTCCATCATTAGGACCTTCGGGGAAACAATAAAGTACCGTTCCCATATCCGCTTTAGATATATCGTATGTGTAGCCGGAAGCACTATTATATATAGTGATATGCAAGTTCTTGGTTTCACGCAGCCACTTTTGGGCAATGGATTGAGTTGGAGCAGAGATAGAGTAAACGTCTGTATTATAATTCTGGGCATCGTAGCTTTCATCTATCTCATACTCAGGACCACTACCTCCTTTATATACCAATTCATAAAAGCTATTAACATCTTCTTTAAATCCTGCCGCCTTTAGTAGCTTCACTGTCTCTAATGTTACAAGTTCTTCGGTCATAGCTGTATAAATAGTCTAATTGTTAGAACAATAGTCGTAATGATAAAGATTAATGCAAAATGTTTCCATATTTTTACAGTAGCCTCTAAACCGTACTTCCGTTTGTCAAACTCACTTAAGGCATAATTCAAAGCCTCGTCTTTCAATCCCTTAAGCTTATCATTCAAAGCCTCGGTTATATCATCTGCAATAACATGCTTCACCCTTTCTGACACGGATTCCGGATATCCTCTTTCCTCATAGTTCAATTCACTCAACAAGTCATGATGAAATATATAAGGTATTCCGTTCACTTCGTAGGAAAGTTTAATACCGCTATCTTTGACATATTCCCAAAACCTTTCTTCGGCAATCTCATTTATCCTTTCTTGGTTAAATTCTGCCTTCTTCTTTATCTCGTTAAAATATTCCTCGTCAACAATTACACAGTTGTTTTCAAGTTTCATTACATGTGCTTCCATTATTTATTCCTCCTATTTCTTATTTTGATTTCATAATTCGTAAGATAAAATTACAACCGTTAACACAATGAAAATGATTGCTACTATCAAGGCGATAGATAGACATCCCTTTTCGTATTCTTCATCTTCCGATGGTGTGTTTTCGTTATACCAATCTAATGGATGTTTTAATTTCATTTCTCACTCCTTTCTTTCTCCTTTTTAGCTTTATCACAAGCCGACTTCTTCATTACATACGGACAATCGCAATTCCCGTATCTTTCATTATACCAACAGCAATAATTACACTGGTGCATTATTTATTCCTCCTTATCTATCTTAATATCCGTTACTTTGCCACGATTGACAAAATACTTACAATCAATAAGCTTACAAATCCATTCATCACAACACTTTTCTAATTCCTCACATTCCTTACGAAGAGAACATATAGTACATTCATAGTCATTTGGATAATTCGCAGCTTCATGCAGAATTCCGTCTATTATTATTCCGTTCTTTACTTCCATAATCAAATACAATATCGAACAATTTTATGTTTTTTACAAAACCTTATCGAATACCTTACTGCCTTCCGTATGTCTTCATACTCCTTTATACTGTACACGTTGTATGTACGGAGTTTTCGCATAATTTCCTCTTCCATGAAAGGAAGTATCTCTTTCTCAAACCTGCTCATTTCCTATGTGTTTTACGGTTCTTGTTCGTTCAACATAATTTTATCTCCTTCTCTTTTAAGACTTATATCAATTGACAACCTATCGGCAATTTCTTCCTTAATTATCTCCCTGCACAAATTCCTTATCATAGAGTAATCACCATGTCTTTGTATCTCGTTGGAAACCATACAACGAACCCACCTCTCTATATCAACGTCGTTTCCATATGTGTTTTGAAAGATACGTTTGACTTCTTCTTTCACGATTGGAATCATAATTTCCTTTATATCCTCTTTAGTCAACTTTAATTCGTTGTGGATATAATTCTTTACTTCTCTGTATCTATATTTACCCATAATCAACCTCCATTATTCATAAATCTATTCATCCAGTCTATAGCCTCTTCTATTGATTCAACGTATCTGTATTCTCTTGTTACACAACGTTGCATATATTCAAAACATATTCTTCCGTAATCGTCAAAATAGATGTTATACGCTCCGTAGTCATTTGCTCCAGTACATGGAATCCCAATCTCCAAAGCTTTTTGAACGTCTTCTGCATTGCAAGACATATAAGCATGAACTACATCACTACAATATACTCCTTCTAATCCTCTTAATTCTACTATTCGTTCCATATCAATCACCGTTTAAAATATACAACAACTCTCTTGCTTTCCTATAGGTATCAAACCCCTTTACATTCACCCATTCAGACGAAAAACGTTTGTCTTTTCTTACTTGTACGCAATACACGACTATCGGAATACAGCCGCTATACCTTATTTCTTTCACAATCCTATAGCTTTCCATGTCAAATACAATTTCTCATAAAAGTTCCCCTATCAAGCATACCGTTTTCCGATTCTTCTACCAAGTCAAAAAATGTATTAGCATAACAAACATGCTCGTCTATCATTATACATATTCCATCACCGGGATAATATTCACACGAAACATTATTGTCCCAATCTATATGTTTTTGTGCTTCTTTGGCTATATCGTAACAAGCAATCGTATACTCTATGTGTTTATTAGATGCTTTTCTTATTTTGTCAAATACATTTCCTTTCATATTTTCAATCTCCTTTCTCATTAAAACATATTGCTATTAGAAGGACTATACTTCTTGTATTCCTCAAAAGCAAGCTCTAACATATCTTCTTCACTTATATGCTGCAAAACAATATCTTTCTCTGTATATACCAAGTATTCCTCTCCTTTTAAATCCAACCATTTCCTTTTTCCGCACTCTCTTTGCTGTAGTTTAAATCTATACTTTGCCGGACGGTTCCATTCCACAAACAAACTACATGTCAGCTTGTATTCTACATCTTCCTTTTTAATGATTTTCTCTGTCATAACTTCTCACTTTTTAGGATTATTATTACACTTTTCAACAAGTTGAAGATTCTGTGGAAGAAATGTTCTTAATTCGCCATCTATCTCAAGATGATAATACTTCGTACTTCCAGTCCCACATATACTTGCTATTCTACTCACCTTACCTACCAACATCAAGTTTGAACAATGTAGGATTTTCACTCTATCTCCTACTCCAAAGTTTTGATTCTTTGATTTTGCCATCGTTTATAATTGTTTAAAAGGAAAACTGTTCAAGTTTGCAGTAAATTAACAAATAAGTTGGATTGAACAAAATAAACAACTTGAAACAGTTTTCCTTATTTGATAAAAATACAATTTTGTTATCAATTAAATGATTTGAAGTTACTCGATTCCTTTTAAAAAAGAGACATCTTCAAGCTGCTCACTCATCCGCATTATTCGAAGAATCTTCTCCCATTTTTCAGGAGTCATTTCTGTATCATCTGATTCTGCATCTTCACTAAAAATATCGTATTTATTCAGAAATGCTTCGTATAAATCGTTCATCATCGACTTAACCTCTTTCTTCCATTGTTTAAAATAGAATTCATACATTTCTTTAGTTTCAATATATTCAGCATCAGTGAGTTCAATAGAAACAACAGTTTTATATTTATTAGAACGATACTCGATAGAACCTACATTTAAAACTTTATGTAAACATTGAAATAGAAGTTTCCGAGCGTATTCATTATAATATGGCAATTTGAAATATTTCCTTTCTTTCTTTTCATTAAATAGAGTTTCGATATCCAATCCATTAGCCAAACATAATGCATCTAAAGCTCTTTTAGCTGCTAATGCTTCACCCATCTCACCTCTTTCTACAAGAGCTTGAAGTTTCTTAGCTTTTTCGATTATCTTTCTATCCATAATATTTCTTTTTTTTTTGAATGCTTAAAGATACACCTTTGGACCACGCGGTCCAACAATTTTCAATTAAATTTTAATAGTCTGAGTATACTTTAATTCACCAGAATATCCTCTGCCACGTAGCTCTTCTATGAGTTGTCTTGGAGTAAATTTTGCCAAGTCAGGATTTACAAAAACTTTATGGATGCCTGCTTGTGCTTCTTTTTTAAGCAGGTTCCGCAATTTATCGTGTTCACTTTTACACTTCTTACATGTACCAACATGTCCATCTTTACAATTATCATTCATATGAAATTGGTCTAATGACAATTCTCTACCACATTTCTTACACACTTTAGTCTTTACTTCGTTTTCCATAATTATTACAATGTTAATGTTTTAATAACTCTACCTGAATTTGCTAAATGACTTTCAATCTCATTTAAATTCAATTGAAAACCTGATGTGAGACTATTAACAGTCAATACTATGAGATTAGAATTAGGAATTATCTCATAAACTCCTTTCATGAATTTACCGTATTCCCACAATAACGCATCGAGATTGTCTGTCACATCTGTCCTAAGACACTCGATAATAAATGTACTGATTTTTGATTTCATATTTTCTCGTATTTAATCATTATTCTTTTGGATGTCTAAAGATACTACTTTTCTATGAGATACCAAAAGTTTATGTCCAAATTGTGTATCAAATTAATATATATTAAGAAAGGACCTTGTTTCACAACAAAGCCCCTTCAAAACTCTAATATACAAACATGGCTAACACGTAATAAACTCTTCAATCTTAGTTTCTTTAATATCAACAACACGTGTCTCGCTGAAAAAATCTTGATTTAGAATCTTACTCATCATTTCACTTGCTTTCGTAGAACTTTCAGATTGTATGAGATATTGTATCTTATTTTCTTTCACTTTACCTCTCATATCAGTCTCGAACCATAATCCTTTACATAAGAACCATAATCCTTTTCCTGAATGAATACCAGAAATATTCATTTCTTTGATAGGACTAATATCAAACTCAACATCGATATTCTCATTGCCCCACTTAGTAGCAATTGCTTCTGCATCAGTATAATTAATTGCTGAACAAGCAATCACATTCTGACACTTTTTCATTCTCCTACTTGCAGAATTTTCATCTTCTGCCCAATAAGAAATTGTTATTTCAAAGTACTTGTGCAACATCTTCTTAGATAATCAACATTCTTTTTGATTAATTCGATATCTTCTTCTTTCACCTCTTTCTCAAAGTAATCTGGAGGTGTAGGTATTCTTTTGAATACACCTTCCTTCTCAATTTCCACACCATGCAGTGCTGACAAGATAGGATAACAACTATCAGTTGACCTTATTGCATGATGATTAGTGTTATAACACCTGAATTCTATTGGATTTCCTTGTCCTAAGAAATGCAATGGTTTACGTAGCAGGTCTTGCTCTTCGAGTTTTGCAACCAACAAGGTTCTTGCTTCTGCAATGTCCGGATTTTTCATAATGTGAGGAATTGCCTTCTTACTCATACCAATGCAAGAAACAAAGTCGTTATTCAAGAAGTACCTGTAACACTCCATCCAATCCTCATAAGTGTCGCCTTGTGGACATGCAAGTATACTGGTCCTTTTGTAGAGGAAACCTTTTCTTCTTGCATCCTTCATCCATTCGAGGAATTGATTGAAGTTGTTCAACGTCTCTTCTTTGTTATAGAGTACATCAAGAGGTATCACTTCATTAGGTTGGATTTCAAGTGTCAATTTGAACAATTCTTTATTGGTCAATACTTCACCTTCATCTCCCACACCTGAGTCAAGTATAGTGAAACGACCTTGTTTAACGGCATTCTTCGTATATTCACGATACTTTTCGTCTCTTTTGTAAAGTTGTCCAAGTATATAGAAGTTCTTATCTCCTAATTCACTCAATTCCAAATGATTCGTAGGAGGGGTAACGAATATTTTCATAACTTTTTAATTAAATTTAATTTCTACTTTATCTTTTAATTCTGGTGCTGTTACAAGATGAATAATAAAGTCTTTAAGACCTATTTCAGCATCACCTTTTTCAATATCCTCAAAAGAATAATTCGTATTCTTAATTTCCTTTGATACTTTCTCAAAACGTTTTCTTCTTGTCTCTTCTTTCACAGACAATACAGTAACTGTAAAGTCAACTTTAGAAGAATTTTGAACTAATGTCTCTATAATCTTATTGAATAGACTTTTTTGTCTACAACCTACAATATATATCTTGTTAATAGATTTCAAGTTCCATTCAAATAAAATCTTTGAACATATTCTTTCACAAAGTACCTCACTGAGACCTGAGTCGAATGTCCTCATTTCAGAATAGGTCAATTTACGAACTATATCACCAACTTCAATAACACCATCATTCTTTTGCTTCACTTTATTCACATATGTGGTCTTACCTGAGAAAGCTTCACCTACTACAAACTCAATCTTAGGGAGTTCTACTATTAGCTTTTTAAATGCTTCATTGAAGTTTTTAGGTTTTTCTTCAGTAGAGTCATCTTTCACTTCCACTTTCTCAACTATAGCATAATTTTCACCATCTTCACTGACCTCGACTGAGTCAAAATCAAATTGCTTCAAGATATTTTTTGCAATCATTTCACATGACATGGAGCCAAAATCATAACATTCGCAACCTGATTCAAACACTGGGAATTTTCGGTTTATATATTGTTTTACTTTTCTCCTTAGCAATATAAACTCTTCATCACGATTATCGTGATTAACCCGTTTTTTACAATTGAATTTAAAGATATGTCTGTGAGATTGTTCTAAGAACTTCACTAACTCACCATGATTTTTTGATGCATCAGGATAATTATGAAATCCTTCTACTTCAAAACGAATTCCAATAGATGTTTGTAATTTGTTCATAATCTAATAAGTTATTTTAAAACGTCTTTTAATTGTTTCTTTATCTGCAATACCATAAACTAAACAGTAATCTTTCTTTTTCTTCTGACAAAATTGAACTGGACCTCTATAGATGCATTTACCGTCAAGAAAAAGTCTCATAATCTTTTCACCATTGATATTCTTGTTTCTTGAAGCTTGTTTTATCACTTCAGGAGAAACCTTATCAACCCAACCATTTTTATGGTGAATGAATGATTTCAATTGTTCGTCCATACCCTTGTTTTCTTATTTAAAGATAAGGCTAATTTGTGCGTTCACCAGCGTTTTAGTACACAAATTAGCCTTAATGGATTTATCTCAATTCACATGAACCACCTGCACAAGCAGTCGCTACATTCTCACCTACATTCTTATATTCTTGTTCCCATTCAACATTCTCCCAGTCAATTGGTTTTTGATTCTTAATCTTCTGCCATTGATGGAATATATTCACATGTTTTAAGCAACGTGAGCATTTTTCATCATCACCCTCAAAATAATTCTTAGAGAACTTCTTGAATCTACGGACCCAATCATTCCTCATTTCAATTTTGTGTTGCAAATAAGAAGAAATTGCATTGACGTCACTGATACACAATCCATCTATAGTCACAAGAAGTTTACCATCTTTAATGTGTTTTTTGATAAATGAGAGTAGATAATCGTCAGTATAGATTAATAAGTCATTAGCCTTACCAGTCGCTGCATTACAAGCTGTCCATATATCACCGAAGACTTGTAATCCATCTACAATAAGACCTGAAGAAAGTATTGCACCTTGTCCATATATATCAGCAAGCTCTTTTTCATCAAGATAAGAAGTATAAGGAGCTTGTGGATAATCGAGGTCACCAGTTTCAGGTAAAAAACTCAATCCACAGAATCCATCTTTATGCTCCCATATCCAATCTGCAATTTCACTCCATTCATCTTCTTTGACTGAAACTGTACAACTTACATTATGATGATATTTAGGCTTCGCAATTGAAGAAGGATGTTCTGTATTAGTACCTTCCATAATCCAACCTTTCTCAGTGGTATAGATTCTATAAAGGAAATCAAGAGTACTGAAATCTGTACGAACCATTGTTTCATCATCGAGTTCAATAGGGAAGGATAATACAGTTTCACCTTTCTTATTCCAAAATGAAGGATTTGCAATATCTGGATTCAATTTAATAACTTCTTTCAATGCCTGCTCATTGTTATTCGCTTGAATATTACGAATATACTTGCGGAAATGATAAGCATGAATACCAGAACCACATCCAAGTAATTGTGACGCGTTTCCTGAAGGTTTAATTACAGTTGTCCTTGCTGCAGTATTAATTCCAATAATCGCAGCAACTTCTTTATTCACTTCTTTTATGATTCTGGCACCTTTTCTTTGTATTCTTTCGTTAAAAAGAATGTTAGGATTATCTGCCATACCAGTAATACCAACACCAAGTAACGCATCACGCTTCATTATCTTACGTGTAGCTTCTGAGATTAATGGTAGATTTTCAGTGTAAGCCGCTTGAAATGTACCTAATATAGCCGCTGCACGACATGCTTTATAGAAGTCTTCTTCGGTCTTGACTTTCTTTCCATTGATTTCCGTAAGGTTGCAAAAAGACCATCCATATTCAACAGTACCATCTTCATTTTTATATTGGGGATAAAGAGCTGCTTCGCAATTATGAACAAATATACCTTCGCTAAACATATAATCATCTTGACCTTTTGTTATTATAGCAAAATTATGTTCATTCACTTCAACTTCAATATCGTATACATCTTCCGTTATATTAAGTCTCTTTATTTCTGAAACGTAAACATCTTCGCAATATGAAGAGTAATTCTTTTTAGATTTTTCAATAATTACACGTTCATCTTTTATTTCTTGATATTCTAATTCACCTTTAACATATTTTTTAAACAAAGAAAAATCTTTATTAAATCTATTTTTAGAAAATCCTAAAGGAAATCTTTCATCTACTTTATTGCAAAGTTTATATGAAATTTTACCATAAAGTTCTAAAGTTTTCCTACCTACTTCAATCAATTCAAGATTAGATAATCCTTTATATCTACCATTACCACTTAAAGTACTTTTAATAGAACAATTATGAGTCATTCTATCTAATTCTTCTTGAGAATAAGAATAAATGTTTTTAGGATTACCTTTACCTTTTCTACGTTCAGATGTTTTTTCTAAATGTTTTTCTCTTGTCAATAATTCAAGATTGTCTATAAAATCACCTTTATCATCTTCAATATGGTCTATTTCAAATCCTTTAGGTTTCGGTCCATTATAAAACTCCCAAAGCATTCGATATTGTCTTGCATAACCATTCGATAGATTATTGATTGTTCTATATTTAACAGATTTTACACTATAAAATTTTGATAATGTTTTATTCAATGATTGTTCTGCTAAAACATAATCTCCGTCTTTTAATCTTAAAAAATGGTCTTTTGTGCATCTAAAAGAAGAGCCGTTAGATAAAACGATTTCAATTAATTCTTTCTTACCTGTCCAAAAAGCTTTAGCATTGGTAATTTTAACAGAATTTTTATCAGTCTTATAATAAACAGGAAACTCTTTACCAATTTCTGATAATTCTTTAATAGAAACAGCATTTCTACCGTCAGCAACTGCAATTAATGTATCTCCAGCAAAGCAACATGGATTTACCACCATTTCAGTGTCAGGCATGAATAATAATCCTGGTTCTCCATATTGTTTGATATATTCAAATATCTTGTCATACTTTTCTTTAGGAGTGTCTTCGTAGATTGCTACAGAATTATTACATCTACACAATTCCGGATGGGATAAGAACCAATCTCCAGTCTTACACTGTAACATTTCTTCATCATCAATATCAAAGATAGAAATCATTGCACTTCTTCTTATACCACCACTTATTACAGCATCAGCAATGATACATGACATGAGATGAAGTTCGAATGGTCTCAATTTCCTACCTTTTGCTTTACTTAGAATCTTACGTAATTTATCATGGCAAACTTTCAATGGTTCTGGCCCAGGTGCTTTGAATCCACCACTTACAAAAGCACCTTCTGGTCTAATGTGTGAATAGTCAAATTCGATATCACTCAATCCTTTATAATATGATTCAATCAATAGACCAGTAGACAAAGCCCAACCTTCAATCGAATCTTCTATGACTGTACTAACCTTTTTCGAACTATCAATTCCTTTAACAATAGGTAATTGTCTGGTATGTACTTTTTGAACTGACATTCCAGTACCACATCCAGACAACAAAAGTTCCATCAATTCTTGGAAAAACTCAATTCTATTACAGTAACTTCCAGAACAATTGAAGGACCTGAAGTTGTTCTTCAACAATTGAGGACCACCATATTGAAGAGACCTTTGAGAACCAAGGACTTCTTGATTGTAATATGCTGACCAAGCCTCTTGGAATACTTTATTGAAAGCATCTTTATTTTCATCTTTGATTTTTCCATTGAAAAACTCATAATGCATTTCCATAACTCGACTGACAGATTCCGGCCATGTCTCTTTCTTACCATCAGGTTTTACTCTCGAATACTTACTGTAGAATATATAGTCTGAGATTATATCTCGACTATCTATACGTTCATTACTCATTTTTATTCATTTGATTTTTCACGAATTTCTTCTGCATCTGCAGGTAGAAGTATACAAACAGGGATAGAAGGGACTTGAAACATCAATGGTATATTGTCCGTTGATGCATCTTTATCCTTTGATTGTATCTTGCCGATTATTTCGTTAAAAATACTTCTTTCTATATAAAGATATAGAGGTTTGGGTTTATACTTTTCATCTTTTTGTAATTGCAATTTTTCGATTACAAGATGTGTCTGTAATATTTCCTCATCTGGAAGATATGGTACGAGTTCTTTTATCTTATTTGCACAAATTGCAGAAAAAGATTTCCCAGGTTTTATGACCTGAATGTATAATTTAACTTCTTTCATAATTATAAAACTTTATAGATTCCTTTATCAATTCTTTCCAACTTACCTTCCTTGATTTTATGTTGAAACCAATGGTCAATTCCTGCTCTAATAGAGCCAGGTTGAAACTTATTCATATTATTGATTTTTCTAACTAATTCATTTCTCTTGATAATACCAGATTTTTCATTTTTCGTCAATTTATTGACAGCATCTACTACTGTATAAATGTTGTCTAATCTATCTTCTCTCATATTGAACAATAAACTAATTCTTTCCGTGCTCTTGTAATAGCAACGAACTTCAGACAATATTCACTATAAATCGCTTCTTCAGTTATAGCATGTGTACTTGGAATAAGACCCTGGTTCAAGAAGAACACTCTATCAGCCTCAAGTCCTTTTGACTTATGGATAGTACTTAATACAATACCTTCAGTTTCGTCTGTATAAATTCGTTTGATATTGTTTTCAAGACTTTCCATGTTATGCCATACACAATATAATCTCTGTAGGATTAAACACTTTTCAACAAGGTTTAAATACGAAGGATTATTAATTGCTGCAGAATGAGACAAACCTTTTTCTTTTAGACTTTCAAGTTTTTCTTCTTTAAGCCTTTCGAGGTCATCAATCCGGTCTATCTTATCAATAAGTGCACATAATGCATTACCAAAGTCTCTCCCTTTAATCGTAGCCTTCTTACCTTCTTTAAGAAGTCCAATAAACACTTCAATTAGAGGGAGATTATTCCTGCATAATACAAAGTCACCTACTTGAGCTTCTTGATATTCACCATTTCTTACGATACCATCAATTGCATTAGGTGCAGCTTCGATTCCTAACGAGAATACCTTCTTAGCCTCCTCAACAATTTTCTTAGCACAACGATATGTTACATCTAACGGCAATACTGCTGTATTCGGCAGATTTTGCAAAAGTCTAAAGTTCGATACGCTGGACCCAGAAAATTGGTAAATACACTGTTTTTCGTCGCCCACAGAAATTAATCTACCAAATTTTGGCTTGATAAATTGCTGAGTCAACTCTCTTTGTAATACATTCTGGTCTTGAACTTCATCTAAAAACACAACGTCGTATTTAGGGAAATCTTCATTATCGAGTAATGTGTATGGTAACCATAACATATCAGTGAAATCCATCTGGAATTCTTTATTTCCATTGATTTTTAACGCACTCTTACTCCATTCAAACTCAATCTTTTGAATATCTTGAATCATCCTATCGCGGAACTCAATGTCTTTTTCGATACATAGATAAGGAATATCTTTTTCGTAATCGACCAACAAGTTCATTCTAATTGTATTCCATATATCCTGGAGTTCGAATAGATATCTCATTTGTTGTTTATAGGGTACTTCTTTAATATCTAACATTTTTCTTGCTAACTGGAAGCACTTATTCTCATTCAATTTCATCTTAAATGAAAAATTATAGAATAATACTTTCAATCCTTTCGCATGAAAAGTGTTGACTTCAATCCTTTCAGGAACTTTCAACCTGAGTTCTTCAGCGATACTTTTATTGAATGCCATAAACAAAACTTTCTTTCCTGGAGCTGTCCTTTTACAACATTCAATAATAGTACTCGACTTACCTGCTCCTGCTGTGGCACTTATAGCAATATTCTTTCTTGTCTGTTC
>ERZ1106943.2037-NODE-2037-length-18233-cov-3.372648_pt1 | contig 18233 bp, 29 predicted proteins | sample MGYA00403671_ERZ1106943 | MGnify/ENA primary metagenome ERZ1106943 (study PRJEB35170, sample SAMEA104062427) | human gut metagenome | biome: human gut; feature: human-associated habitat; material: faeces | place: Denmark | collected 2012-06-14 ...
CAGGACCGGCCCTCCTTTAGCCGCTTCAGGATCTGGGGGCCTTTTTCGGCTTTGTTGTGCTCAAAATAGCTGACCATGGATTTGCCGCCAAGACCCAGCAGGGACAACAGCTTTCCCGAATTCCGGGTGTCCTCCGCCGCAATGAAGTCCACCTCGGAAAGCACTTTTCGGGCTCTTTCGGACAGGTCGGAAATGTTTCCGATGGGCGTTGCCACCAGATACAAGGTGCCGCCCAGTATTTGGTTTTTCTCTTTAAGGGCGAAAGAATCGTTCATGGAAAATTCCTTTTTTCTTTTAATATATGTGTCTGCGGGAGAAATAGACGAAGGCGGCTTGAAAAAAATCATTGCCTGCGTTATCATAATACTTTAAGAGCATATGACCGCTTTTGCGGTGTAAGGAGAACAGAATGAAGATAACAGCAGTAGTGCCCTGTTACAATGAACAGGAGGCGTTAGGGCTTTTTTATGAAGAATTGAACCGTGTGACGGCAGAGATGCGGGACTGTGAATTTGAGATCCTGTTTGTCAATGACGGCTCAAAGGACCGCACGCTGGAGCTGATGAAAGAGCTTGCGGAGAAAGACGGGCGTGTGAAATACATTTCCTTTTCCAGAAACTTTGGAAAAGAGGCGGCGATCTATGCGGGACTCGAACATGCGAGCGGGGATCTTGTGGCGATCATGGATGCCGATCTGCAGGATCCGCCGAGACTTCTGCCGGAGATGTACCGCGCGGTCACGGAGGAGGGCTATGACTCCGTGGCGACCAGACGTGTTACAAGAAAGGGCGAGCCGCCGATCCGTTCGTTTTTTGCGCGGATGTTTTACCGCCTGATGAATAAGATGTGCAAGACGGAGGTTGTGGACGGCGCAAGAGATTTCCGCCTGATGACACGTCCGTTCGTGGATTCGCTGCTTTCGATGAAAGAATACAACCGCTTTTCCAAAGGGCTATTTGGCTGGGTCGGTTTCCGCACCAAGTGGATCGAATTTGAGAATGTGGAGCGGGTGGCAGGAGAGACGAAATGGTCTTTCTGGAAACTGCTTTTGTATGCGATCGATGGGATGGTCGCGTTTTCCACCATGCCGCTTTCCGTCGCAGCGCTGATTGGAATTTTAATGTGCGTGATCGCGGCGATCTCCATCATTTTCATCATTGTCCGCCAGCTGTGTTTTGGCGGTTCGGCGTTTGGCTGGCCGTCCATGGTCTGCATCATGATCTTTATCGGCGGGGTGCAGCTGCTTTGTATGGGAATTATGGGACAGTATCTGGCGAAAACCTATCTGGAAGTGAAGAACCGTCCGATCTATATCTGCAAAGAGACGAATATCGAAGAGTAAGAAGTTAAACTAAGAAGTTAAAATAAAAATGAGAAATAAAAAACAGGAGATTTCCCGGTGCGTGGGAGATCTCCTGTTTTTTTTGAATCATAGGAAATTCCTTCCTATGATTCAAAAACGCTCCGCGGGGATGCGCAGCTCGCGGAGATGAAGTTTATGTTGAACATACCGCTCGCGCGCGAAAGTGTGCGGTAAGCGCACACTTTATTTCGGCGGCGCGGAACGCATCCCGCTGCTGCCTCCTGTCATGCCTCTTTGGTCTTTCCAAAGAACGCATCAAGCACCTGAAACGGGCGGGTGCCTAAAAGCGCGCGGTTTAACACCATGAGCACAGCGGCAAGAACATAGATGGAGGCGAAAACCGCAAGCAGTACGAGAAGTTCCTGTTTTATGGTCAGTGCGTAATTGTCAAACGCGTGAATGACCTCGGACATGACAACGTGCTGGAGCAGAAAGACCGCATAGGAGATCTTTGAGCTGTAGCGGATGAAAGAATTGACATACTTTATTTTCATCACATAATTTCCGACAAAGTAAAATACGAAAAACAGCGCGATCGATGTGAACTGCATGCAAAGGAGCATGTCCGCTCCGAGCGGAAAGAATAAAAGGATCACGGCGCACACGGCGGCAGGGATCACAAGCTGCCATTTTGTAAGTATGGAGCGGTAGCGGATAAAAAGCATACCGAGCCAGAAAGCGAGCAGGCAGGTGATCAGGTTCCGTTCTTTTGAGATCATAAAAAAGTCGGTAAAATACAAAGATGCAAAACCGCCCAGAAGCACAAGCGTGGTTAAGATCTTCGCGTGTTCCATACACCAGGTCAGGAGTGGGTAGCACAGATATAAAAGGATCAGCGCGCCCAGAAACCATTCACCGATAAAGTAATAATTCGGAGTGTAACGGTAGCTCATATATCCGTCCATTCCAAACAGGGTAAGGAGCAGATATTTCGGGTTGCCGTTATAAAACAGATGTTTCACGCCGCAAACCTGTTTGTAGTATAAAAACAGCCACAGCATATAAAACATCGGGAAAATGCCTTTAAACCGCGTCCAGAAAAATTTCTTCGCGTCGCGCAGATGGATGACCGGATGATTATAGTAAAGAGAAGCGCCGGAGATCATAAAAAAGATGGTGACCACGGTCGTCTCACCCCAGCGTCCGTTTGCGTAGGTATAGAAAAATGGAAAATTGGTAAACTGCGGTGTTGTGATGCAGATATCCGCAAAATGATAGACTACAATGATCCATGCGCAGATGGCACGGATAAAATCAAAACTTTCGATACGTTCTTTCATGATATCCCCTCTTTAAAGCGAAAAATAAAAAATGCTTTACTTATCATACAATCAACCTTGCAAAAATGCAATCGGTGGGAGGCTTTTTGCGGATATATTTAAGAAAAAATTAAAAATAATGAAAAGATTTAAAATATAAAAAATAAGAAAAGTATCTAAAACCCTTAAAAACAGCGGAAATGCAAAAAATGAAAAAAGATATAAAAAGTAGAAAAACGGGCTTAATTAGTAACAAAATAGTTACAAATTTAAGGAAGCTGAATTTTTTCAATCTCCAGCCGTAGATCCTCGACAGAGCGATGCCCGTAGATGGCGTTCGTGATGTCGCTGCCAAAAGAATGTCCCATCATTCTTTTGCGGTCGTTTTCACTCACTCCATATTCCTCGCACAATCGTGAAAAGGTATGACGACAGTCGTGAGGGGTATGCTTTTCGCCGGTAGAAGCGTAGAGAAAACCGAAAGATTGCAGCTTGGCGTACATTTTGTTACGGAAACCGTTGACACTGATACCGAGAAAGTTACGGCTGACAGTATATCTTGCGGCTACCATGTCGTATATGCCGGAATGGATAGGGACGATTCTTTCGATGCTGGATTTTGTTTTCACGCCGCCCTTGAAGTAGCCCTCGCGCAAGTTAATCTCCATGTCGGTAAACGCTTTAATGCGAAAACCGGAATAGCACATAATGAGGAGCATCTCAACAACCGGATCGTCCTTGTGCGACCAGAATACTTTTAATTCGTCATTTGTAAATGGCACACCGCGTTCATCATCTTCCGGCTTGGGGATATAGATAAATTTGGAATAGTCCTTTTCCACGATCTCATATTTAAGAGCATACTTATACATTTGGTGAAAAAGAGAAACGATCAGTTCGAGGGAAGAGTGTTTAAGGGGACACTTATTCACGACATCTTGAAGATCGTCATACCGGATTGACCCGAACGGGATGTTATGTAAAGCGACAGAATTTTTAAAAGCCGCGCGCGTCGAATCCATAGCTGATTTAGACAGTTTTTTGGGAGAACTAAAAAATTTCTCCTGATAAAATTTTTCATAGACTTCCGAAAACGTGGGTGTGCGATCAATGTAAACGCTGCGGTTTACTTTGATCTTACCCTGCTTTTCGAGATTGTAGGTAGTAAGGAGTTCGTAGGCTTCTTCCCATGTGGGTTTATATCCTAGAGCTTTAGGCGTCACTGCACCCTTTTCGGTGTACTCGGAGACGGGTGGGTAAGCGGCGTATGGATTGCGGCGTCCTGTACCCAAATACCGGATGCACCCAAAATTATTGGGCAATTTCATCCTTTTTTTGCGTTTTCTTGCTGACATAGGCTTATACCTCCTAATTTGATTAAAAAAAGACGATATTAGCCATTATAACACAAAAAGAGATGGAAATCTAAAAAGATAACCATCTCTTTTGAAACTACTCAACACATTCTATACGATAGCGAATTTCCATCCCGTCAGCTTCGAAAGCCACAAATTCGTTTATTTCTATTATCGTATTTTAACAGATTTCGTGTCCGATCCAACAGTAAAGTTTAAAACCATTTCGTCGTTTGCTTCAATGATGGAGTCAGGTATTTCAAAAATAATTTCGCCAGAATCCGTGGTGGTAGGATTGACGACAGTAGAAAGTATATCATATGAATAATCATCAAAACGTGTTGGAACAAATTCGTTTTTTCCACTACAAGTAAGGTTAGCATAAATATCATCTGCGTAAAGCTCGTCTGGAAAGAAAGTAACTGAATGCGTACTATTATTTGTGACAGAAATATTTATTGCAACGTATTTACTTCCTTCTGGAGAATCATAGTAGATTTTGGAATCGGATATTGTGCTTTTTATTTGAACATCATTAACTTGTATATCCCACATGTCAAGAGAGAGACTCTGATCTATATTTAAGTCAATCACAGAGGTATCAGAAGAGTCTTGATAATAATAACATTGAGTATCGCTATCTTTATCAAAATTTCCGCATTCCCAGTAACCATTTCCATCGTTATAAATGCCAGTGCCGTGTGCAACATCATTTTCGTATAAACCAGTATAGTAACTACCATCTTCAAATTCTGTTGTTCCTATTCCGTCAAAATGCCCATTGATCCATTTCCCGTAATATACCCATTTGCGACCGTTGCTATTTACGGAAGAATATGATCCAACACCATCAGGAAGACCAGTAGAATTTATTTCGCCAGTGTATATCCCGGATCGATCGCCAAAAGAAAAAGATAAGTCCATTTTTTCTTGGTAAACATAATTTCCTGACTGAGCAGATGTGACTTCGGTTGACTCGGTGCCTTGAATGGGATCAGATGGTGCAGATGAGTTCACAGATCCACAACCAGATAAGATAGTAGCAATAAGAGTAATGGGTAATATAAATTTTTGTTTCATAAAGTCTCCCTTTCTTTTGTGCTGTTGTGCATAAAATGTTTTTTACAATTATTATATCATACCAGCGAACATGAATCTTTCAATATTAGACATACTTTTTCGACCAGAGCGCACAATATAACTAAAAATATTGTGAAAGGCAGGAGAAAGAAAATGAAATTGCTGATAGGAGAGATGCGAGAAAAGAAGAAAGTGTCGATCAGGGAGCTGTCCAAACGAACCGGTATAGCCAGATCTGCACTGTCAAGGTATGAAAATAACCAGAGATTTCCAAAAATGGATGTCATAGAGACAATAGCCGCAGCGCTTGGAGCACACATCGAAGAGCTTTACGAATCGGAGCACAAATGAACATTAGTCGAAAAAAGTCGGAAAAGTAAGTCCCCGCTACGGGGACAAATGAAGTAAACCTATTGATTTGCAAAAAAGCAATGCATTATAATAACCATACACCGGTGGAGTACAAAAGAATAGGGAGTGAGTATTTATGGACATAAGAACAAAAGAGCCGCAAAACGGCTATAAGGGGAAGATACTGTGTTTAGTGGAATCCCTGGATGAACAAAAGGAACAGAAATTTCTAATACAAATCTATACAATGATGGACAGGCATATAAAAAGGGAAGCGCATTAAGGCGTTTCCCTTTTGTTATGCAGGTCGATCATGCTTTTTGCAACATTTCGAAGGACAGATTTTGAATCGTTGTCCAATTTTCCGTATACAACAATAAAATCCTGTATGATCTTAGCAATCTCATCATCCTCACTGTCGAGGATATCTTGTGTGTACATAGCAACTTCTTCATCATGAGTATGGGTGACAAACATCTCACCTGTTCCGTAGAGTAGCCAGTCGGCATTTACATTAAACTCCCTACAAATTAACTTCTGCATTTGATCAGTAACGCTGTTTTTGCCACTTTCGATAAGGCTTATAGCGGTTTTACCTACGCCTAAACGTTTTCCAAATGCTTCCATAGTTAAACTTAATGTTTTACGGATAGCTCGTATTCGTTCATTCATAGTATATTTTGCACCTCCTGTTGTAAAGACATCATAACACCGAAAATGAAAGAAATCAACAAAAAAGTTATTTTAAATAACAAAAACCATTGACAAAGTTATTTCGATGAATTATATTGTTATCAGAAATAACAAACGGAGGTGAGAAAAAATGTTGGCAATCGAAGAGAAGAAAGATATTGACGGAATGGTAGAGATGATGCGAAAGATGGATTCTACCGGAAGAATGATTTTGATGTCAAATGCAACTGTGCTCTTGGCGAGACAGGAGCTTGCTGAGAGGAAAGAAGAACCGGAAAAGGTGTCGTAAGAATGCGAAATGGAAGGCAATCAATAAAAACCGACTGTGGCAGCAGTCGGTGAAGAAAAGGCATATAGAAAAAAGAAGGAGTGAAAGAACAATGGCAAGCAAAGGAGATCGTATAACAGCAGCGGCGGCAGCCAGGGAAATCGGATGTAATGTCGAGTTCCTTCGGCGCCAGATGCAGCGCAAGGATGATGGCAGGTGGGATTTAGGAGAGGTAGTCCCACCGGAAGTACCGGGCGGAAATTACCAGTACTTTATCTTCCGCGGGAAATTGGACAAGTTTTTGGGGCGCAAGGATCAGAAGCAGATGCAGTATGAAACATATGCGGTCATCAGATGTAAAAACAGCGGGTTCACATTCACTGTGGGCGATATAGTAACGGTTATTTTAAAAAACGGAAAGCAGATCAGCGATTGTATGATCGCGGCGATCAATGCTGAAGGTTTTTTGTATAAGCAGGGGCGAGAAAGCGGAAAAGTTGAATATTCCGAGATAGTGGAAGTGAAACACTACGCTGAAACAGTGAGAGAGGAAGTGTGACGATGGATCCACAAACACGGCAGGAGCTTATAGCAGATGTGGCGGCTGAGCTGGTAAAGGAAAAAGTAATAGACACAACGAAATTTTCAAATGTACCAGAGGCAGTGGGACATATTGCGAGGGTGATCGATAAAAGCCTTGCGGCATATGAGATTGTCAGAAAAGACGCAATCATGAAGGACGAGACACAGAATGTGTGATAGGGGCACTTAGAGCGCGGAGGACAAGCCATGAAAAAAGAGATAAAAAAGATGCTAAAGATCATCAGGAGAATTGAGAAAGGCAGAGGGCGTGGGAGATGCTGACGGAAGAGAGAATTGAATGGCGGCTGAAAGACCAGGCAGCGGCGTTTGCGGTGCAGGTCAGAAACAAGAACTACGCGGGTGCGAAGCGGATCTATGAAGATGCCAGAGCGGTAGCGACCCTGTGTGAGCTGGATGAAAAGATAAAAGTAGAGCTGTTTGGGAGCCGCCAGGATGAAGATCATCCGGTCGATGGACTTTTCAGTGAAAATCTGGTGCTGAAAGTCTATGAGATGACAGCGGTGCGGAAATAAAAAAGGCATCCACGGGAATGGATGCCGCGACAGCGATAAACGCTCGTCAAATGGTAAAAAACAACTATAAAAATAATACCATGTGACGGGCGAAAAGTCAAGGAAATAGAGGGTTTCAGACCTCGATTTTAAATCTTGATAAAGATATTAAACTTAGGAGAAAGTCGCATGGGATATCATAGTAAAACGTGGACTTTCCCGGACAGTATCGAACATGAGATATGCTTCGCGGGAAAGTATGGGAAAAAAGGTGAGAAAAGACTGCCGCGTAAAAAAAGGACACCGGAGCAGATGCAGTGGCAAAATGCACTGAACAAAACAAACCGGATCCGAAGGCTCATAAAGGCGAATTTCACAGAGAATGACCTGTGGGTGACATTGACGGTGCAAAAAGAAAAGCGCTGTCCGATGGAGGAAATAAAAAAAGAATTGAAAAAGTTCCTGGATAATATGCGGCGGCAGTACAGAAAAGAGGGACAGGCATTTAAGTTTATATACCTGATTGAGATAGGGAAAAAAGGCGGGATCCATGTGCATCTGATTATCAACAGGTGTATGGAACGTCCGCCGGACGTGCTGATCTGCAAATATTGGAAACTGGGACACCCGGATATAAAACTGCTGTACCGGGAGGGCGGGTTTGCGGATCTGGCAAATTACCTGTCCAATATGCCGGACAAGGACGGAAAACAGAAAAGGCGGGAGAACGCGGAGGAATGCTTCAGTACATCGAGAAATCTGATCCGGCCGGAGCCGGAAAGAAAACGGTATTTCAGGCGGACAGCAGAAAAAATGATCCGGGAAGGCCCGAAACCACGGAAAGGTTACTACATAGACAAGAGCAGTGTGAAAACGGGGATAAACCGGGTGACCGGATACTCATACCTATACTACACGGAGGTGCGGGAAACCAATGGAAGAAAAAACGAATGAGCCGGAAGTGAACATTTACCTCATGACCAGCTGTCGCGCACCGCGGCAGAAAGAAGCCTGGTACATAAGCCTGATCGAATATAAGACGGCAAAAGGACCGGTCACAAAACAGTGGATCCGGAAAGAGGAGGATGTGACAAGGCATCAGGTGGAACTGGACGGGTTACTGGTAGCACTGGAATCGTTGAAAAAACCATGCGCGCTTAGTATTTATGCGGATTCCAGCTATTTGGAAAGTGCTTTTAACCGGCAGTGGGTAGATGCCTGGAGGGAGAATGACTGGAAAACGGCACATGGAAAAGAGATTTCAAACCGCGAAAAATGGATGAAAGTATTGAAAATACTATTGCCGCACGATTTCCGGATATGCATAAAAACGGATCATGAGTACGGCGAGTGGATGCGGCGGACGCTGCGTGATGCGACGTCGCAAAAGAAAGGAGAGGACAAGCATGTTTGATTTATTCGGAGAAATGACAGCTGAGGAGATAAATAAGACGGCCGAAGGGCTGAAAAATGAGGGAGATACGGAAAATGCGTATGCTCTGGCAAAAGAAAACGGCATACCAAAAGAATTTGTGGAGATGTACCTCCAGGGAGACATCCCCGCGCTGTGTGATGCGATGACGGCAGCAGTCGGCAAACTGGATGTCGAGATGGGAGAAAAGGACGTAAAGGCATACAGCAGAAAGATACCTGCAGAACCGATCGTGGAGTATCTGAAACAGAAAGCCATGGAAGATGAGGCGGTGGCTGTAAAGATCAGGGAGAAGGGGAAAAGCCTTGCCGGATGCCTGAAACATGTTGAGTCGGAAGCCAGAAAAAAGGTATCAGGGGAAAAGCCTTATCTTGCGGATGCAGTGGTATACCGGATGGCGCGGGACTACTACATGAAGGAGGCGGTAAAATGAGTGCGTGCGGATATTATGAAGGTCGGGAGCGCAGGCTGAAAAAAAGGACAGGCAGCCTGCCCGATATACCGGAGGACTTTTATGAGTGGAGCAAAAAAGAGGTAACGGGAAATCACTATCTGTTTTATAAACGGGCAGGGAATAAGGTCACAGTGTGGTGCTCGGCGTGTGGACAGATGGATGAATACAAGCTCCGACCGGGGGAGACGCTGGAACAGCAGGTGCTCGATCGTACAGGACAGAAGCCGGAACATAACAAATTTGGTGTATGCCTGCTGTGCAGAAAGATCGGACGGTGGAAGGCAGTCGGAAGAAAAGACCGAGTGGACGAAAAAGAACCGTGCTACATCTGGCAGAAGATCGATGATAAGAATTTTGTGATCCGGTATTTTGAAGCAAGAAAAACGGCGACGCAAAAGGGGGAAGAATATGGCTGGGAGGAGGTGGCGCGTAATTATATCTGTAAAGGGGGACGGAAGGTGCAGAAAGACTACCACAAGTGGGATTGCTGGCTAGGGAGAGCTTTTTGGGACGATTGCAACCTGCAGGGGATGAAGAATATCAGGCAGCCGGACGGAAAGATATATCCGGGATCGTGGGACGAACTGAAGAAGAGCCATCTGAAATATAGCGGACTGGAAGAGTATGTAGCATGGAGGAAAAAGAGTTTTGATGCGGCGCGCCGGATAGATTATGTAGGATACCTCGGACAGTACAACAGGTTCCCGGCACAGGAAATGCTTGTAAAGATGGGGCTATGCGAGCTGGCAGATCTTGATAGCAAAAACTGGTTTGATGAAGGAGCAAAAAAACCGGCGGATGTGCTGAAAATTGACAAGAGAAAATTAAGGGATCTCATGCAGAAATACGGGCAGCAGTGTAAGTGGCTGAGAATGTACCAGATGGAGAAACGACTGGGGATCTGCCTGGGCAGAGAGGAGGAAAACCGGCTCTTTGAGATGCTGGGACAGTATAGGATCGGACAGTATGAGGAGATCGCACCGTATCTGTCGGTAACAAAATTCTGCAATCACGTAAGCAGATACCACCAGCACCCGGACAGGGAACACAGGAACTGGACCGAGTATCAGGTAGCAACACACTACGCCGATTATTTGAGCATGTGCATCCAGATGGGATATGACATGACGGACACGATCAAGCTGTTTCCACATGATCTGTATGCCGCACATGACAAGATGGTTGTGGAAGTCAATAAACATAAGGCGGATGAGCGTAAAAAAGAGGTCAATCGGAAATATACCGACATTGCAAAAAAATATGATGCGATCAATAAAAAATACGGAATAGAGACAGAAAAGTATATTGTACGGCCGGTGCATGACGCGGCAGAAATGGTGGATGAAGGACGTATGCAGCACCATTGTGTTGGCGGGGACACATACCTGATGAAGCACAACAACGGAGACAGCTACATATTGCTGATGCGGAAGAAAGAAACACCGGATATCCCGTATATCACAATCGAGATCCGGGGGACGCATATCATGCAATGGTACGGAGAGCACGACCACAAGACGGATCAGAAACAGGTAGATGCCTTTTTGAAACGATATGTGCAGCAGTTGAAACGGAAAGAACAGAAAAAGTCAGCGTAGGAGGGGAAAATGGAACAGTTGGAGTTAAATCTGGCGGAAGCCACCAGAGAGATAAAGGAAAAGCTGAATACGGTCGCGGAAAACTTTGTTTTTGTAGGATATCGCCTGCGGCAGATCCTGGACACAGGAGTGTTTGCGGATGCGGGATATACCAATATTTACGATTTTGCCGAGCGGGAACTGAGCCTGAACGCAACAGCGGTATCAAGATTTATGGCGATCAATAAAAAATATTCTGTGGATGGATACGGTCCGGAGCTGAGGGAGCAGTTTAAGGGATACGGGAGCAGTAAGTTATCTGAGATGCTTACCATGTCCGAGGAGGACTGCGCGGTGATCGCATCGGACACGCCGGTCAAACAGATCAGGGAGTACAAGAATTTTTTGAAGGAGGAGCCCAAAGAGGATCCGGATCAGATGGATTTCCGGGAAGGATCCGGGGAGCCGGAAAAAGAAGACGGACTGAAAGCACTGCTGAAAGATTATTTTAGCCAGGAAATGGGAGTGCTCCGTCGGATACTGGATGATACGGCGACACCGGAGATCTTGCAGGAGCAGATGAATCCGACAGGAGTACATAACATCCGGTATAAGACAGCCTTTTTGATGCTCCAGGACATGCAGCATGGCGTCATGTACCGAGAATTTGGAGCGCAGCCTTTGAAATTGACGTGGGAGGAACTGCTGGAACGGATCCGCGCCGACCTGCGGCCGGAATATGAAGCCATGGCACAGAGGGAAAAGGAGAGAAAGACAGAGGAAAAAGCAAAGAAAAATGCGGCACAGACTGTTCCAGAGCCGAAAAAAGAGCCTGTTGCGACGTCGCAAACAAAGGAGCCGCCGGCAGCAGTGGAAAAAGAACAGGGGAATGTGGAGCCAGAACCGCAGATACCGGGGCAGATGGAAGTGGAAGATTATCCGGAAATAATGCCGGAAAAAAGTCTGGAAAGCGGCAAAAGTACCCTTACGCAAGACGAACCAGAAAAAGCCGCGGAGACGGTGGGAAAAGAGCCGGAGATTTTGGAAGAACCAGAGAAAAGTGGAGCACAAGACGAAGAAAATACGGTGAAAAGACTGGATCTTACCATGACGGCATCCGAGGTATATGGTCTGGTACAGAAAGCTGACTATGAAACAGCGGTGCAAAAATGCGAAGAATTGTTGATTTTACTGAAAAGAAAGGTCGGCGCGGATGAAGAGTAAACGGACAAAGGCAACGTCATTTAGTCCGGAGACGCGGCAGAGGATCATACAGAGAGACGTTGGCTGTATCTTCTGCCGGGGCAACCGGTATATGCGGGATCAGCGCGGATGGGAAGAGACAATCTTTGATATAGCGCACATAGTAAACAGGAGCCAGGGCGGGCTTGGCGTAGAACAGAACGGGGTGCTGGCGTGCCGCTATCATCATGGACTATTGGATAACGGAAATAAAGGATACCGGGAAGAAATGCTGGAATTTGCGGAGGATTACCTTAAAAGAATCTATCCGGACTGGAACCGGGATGCGCTGGTATACAAAAAATGGCAGTTTGGGTGAGGAGATGAAAAAGTGGAGAAGCAGAACAGCAGGGATTATAAGCATACGCTGAAAAGTGACAAACAGAACAGGTACGCCGGAATGGAGCGGCTGCCGCAGAGCGAACACGCCAAAAGGTGGTTCCGGGAAAAGCCGTTTGCACTGGAGTATGAAGAGGAACGGAAAAAACAGAAGAAAGGGGACGTGAAGGAACATGAATAGATGCTTTTGCGACAGATGTGGGAAAGAGATCAAAGAAAAGAGCGCTGGGTACATAGCAACAAACCGCAGGGATCGGAAGAATGGAGATCTGCAGATCCAGAACAAATTTGAGGAAAAAGATTTTTGCGTGACCTGTATGAACGAAATTGAAAAATTTATTAAAACGAATCCGGAAGCGATAAAAATGAAGAACGAGCCGGAAGAAAAGCCAGAAACAAAGGAAAAGAAGAAAGTGGACATTGGGAAGATCATGGCGTTAAAGAATGCCGGATGGACCAATAAGAGTATCGCAGAGGAAATGGGAATGACGCAGAACGCGGTGGCGGTGCAGATCTGCACCTACAGAAAGAGGCAGGCCGCGGAGAAAGGAGCACAGGATGAATAAAAAAGAAATTGCAGAGATCAAAAAACAGTTTATACCGGACAACTTATCGATCCGGGAGATATGCACGGCATATATCGATTATAACAAAAATGTCATATGCAGCAGTGTAAGCCAGTTCCTTACACTGCCGGAGAAAGAGCAGTTTAAATATATGCACATCTTTGAAAAAACATTGTCCGGAAGATTGGGGAAAAACCTGGTACAGGTGCCGGTTGCTGAAGACGGATGCAAGATATGGCTGGACAGGATCCGGAAAGAGATGATCTGGGATGATATGGTTACCAGAATCATTGAAACTTACGGCTTTGCAGAAAATTATATGATCGTGCTGATCCGTGGTATTTATGACATCCCGGGAAAATCAACTGCCGGTGATGATATGTTTGATGCATCAGACGAAGTATATGATTACATCATGTGCAGCCTGTGTCCGGTCAACACGGGTGCAGCAGTCCTTACATACGACAGCGAGCAGAATAAGATCAAGAGCCGGGAGCGTGAGTTTTGGGTGGATGAGCCGGTGGACGGATTCCTCTGGCCGGCATTCAGTGATCGATCAACAGACTTGGATAACATGTTGATCTACAAGAAAAGCCCGGAAGCGAAGCAAATATATTTGATCGAGAGTCTTACGGGGCAGGCAGAGTTGACAACGCCAAAGGAAGAAAGAACAGAATTTGAAAAAATACTGAGAAACGTGTTTGAAAAAACGCCGGATTACCAGACGATGAGAACCATCTTCCAAAATCTGTATGAAGTACAGATTGAGACTGCGGACGACCCGGAGCTGGTCAAGATCGGGAAGAAAGAGATAAAGCATGCGCTTACGCTGGCGGAGATATCAGATCAGGAGATGCGGAGATTTGAAACATACTATCCGGAGGATCGAGTTTTTTGTTTGAATAACATCCTGGATGCCAAGTTTAAACTGAAAACGGATGCGGTAGATATTAAAGTACAGCCGGAATCCATGGACAATATCGAAACGAAGGTGATCGACGGGCAGCAGTGGATCATGATCCCGGCGGCGGCAGCAGTGGAAGTGAATGGGATCTGCGTAGACACGATCGAGCACATCAAAAAATAGAAAGCGGTTGAAACACCGGCCAAAGGCAAAAGAAACCCGTTCATGCTGGTATCACGAAAAGCCATGACTCCCAGGTGCCGCGGCACCGGGAGAAAGGAGGCTCTGACGTAAATTTGAAAAATTATTTGTACTTTTCTCGCAAGGAAAAGTACATAACATAGAGTTGTGGAAGTATGTACCGTATAAAAGATAAAAGTTCAGGCAAGGCGTTTTCGACAATGTCGATCACAATTTCAAGGGGCAGGCTGTCATCCACCAGCCCTAGACATTTTGCGACCAAGAACAAGGCCTTGAGGGTGTAGCATATTTTGAAAATCTTTGATTCCATAACGATCACTCCAATCAGTTGGATAGGACTACTGGTTACATACTTAATATGTAATTTTGAAAAATCCCAAAAAACAGGCTGGCAATGTTGGGATCAGAATAGGAAGAACGTATAAAAGAATTAGAATTTAGCGGAGGAGAGTGTAAGAATGAAAAGTGTTTTGAAATATCCAGGAGCAAAGAATCGCCTTGCGCCGTGGATATGCGAATACATACCGAAACATGATGTCTATTTAGAGCCGTTCGGCGGCAGTCTGGCGGTGCTTTTTAATAAGCAACGAAGTCATATCGAGACAGTGAACGACCTCGATGGAGAAATCGTAAATTTCTTCAGGATGTTGAGAGATCGAAGTGATGAGTTGGAACGAATGATAGAGTTTACACCATTTTCCCGGTCAGAGTACAGGGCAGCTTACGAACCATCTAATGATGATCTGGAGAACGCAAGACGATTTGCCGTCAAGTGTTGGATGGGATTTGGTTGCGGAAATTTATACCAAAATGGGTTTAAATCCGGTCAGCAGACTAATTCCCCAAATCCGGCCAGAGCGTGGAGTGAGCTTCCTGAAACGTTGAAATTGGCAACTGAGAGATTGAAGGGTGTTCAGATTGAAAATCTACCGGCTGTAGAATTGATAGAAAGATATAATACGGAAGATGTTTTTATATATGCAGACCCTCCGTATTTGCATGGAACGAGAAAAAATTACCTTTATAAGTATGAGATGACTGATGCAAATCATGAAGAATTGCTTAATGTATTAGTTAGACACCCAGGGAAAGTTCTTTTATCGGGCTATGACAATGATATGTATAATAGTATGCTTCAGGGCTGGCGTAAGGTACAGAAAGCTACAAGGGCAGAAGGTGGACGCGCCAGAATAGAAACGTTATGGATGAATTATGAAATGGAAGACGGGCAGATTTCGTTGAGTATTTAAACTGAGATTTAGGAGGTCAAAAAATGAGTGATGGAGTGAGCTATTTCCATTTTGGAAACAACTCAGATGCTCGAAAAATTGTTGGAGGTGCAGGAATGACAGAGAATGAGACAAAAGCAGTAAAATTTATTGAGAATATCAAAAGCCACGCAACGGTAACTCTTGACCATATCGCCAAAGAAGAGCCAAATGTAAGCCCGCTTGTTTATAAAGGTAGAGAGGAAAAGGCGAACACTATATTGGTAATGGTGGAAGAGTTAAAGCAGTACCGCGCACTTGGGACGCCAGAAGAGCTAAAAGAATTGAAAGAAAGAGCATTTGACGGGATGGAGCTGGCGCAAATTGCGGCAGCGCTAATGAGACTGAAAGAATACGAAAGAATCGGCACGCCGGAAGAATGCAGGGCGGCGGTGGCTGTAAAGAAAGAGGTGCAAGATATTGTGGATCAGTTGGAAGAACTGAAGGAGGAGAAAACGATCGGAAGCCATAAGGTGATGATAAAGGAAGCAATCGAGATCGTGAGAGGTGAAGCAGATGCGTAAGATAGCAGAAAAAAAGATATTGCCGAAATATTTCGATGCGGTTATTCGCGACCGGAAAAAATTTGAAATCAGGAAGGACGAGGATGATCTGCAGGTAGGAGATGCAGTTATCTTGAAAGAGTGGGACGGCGAAAAGTATACCGGACGCGAGGTCGGCAGAAACATTGTGTATGTTTTGCGTGATGTGCCGGAGTACGGTTTAATGCCGGGATATGTGATATTTGGATGGTAAAAAGGAGGGACAAAATATGAGGATCTGCGACAACAAAAGCGGTCTGATGGACTGTGGCGGCGGATGCTATGACGGTGGCTTGTGCCTTAGTAAATGTAAATGCGAGGATTCGTTGACAGTAAATGGGAACATGGTAAAGCGGCTTATGGCTGAAAGCGGCAGGAACGGAGAAATAATTGCAAGATGCCAAAATATTACAAAAAAAATGCAGGAGTTGGAGGGATAAGATGGAAAAAATTATGTGTGATATATGCGAAAAAAACGAAGCGACAAAAAAATATAAATGCAAAAAACGGGAAAAAATGTGGAACTGGGAAGGGTGGCGCGATTGGGAGCGGTTGGACATATGCGAGGATTGCGCAGAAAAAATACTTGGGATCGCAAAAAGAAGAACGTCGAAAGCACCGAAAGAAAGGGGGTAGTTATGAAAATTATAAGACGAGCAGCGGAATTTATAGGCTATACAGTGTTTGCAAGTGATTATGTGCAAGAGGAATGGAGATGCCCGAACAGAAAGTGCGGAATGCACATTGAGAAAGGGTGGACGTGCTGCCCGGTATGCGGCCAAAAGGTGAAATTCAAGGAAAGACCGGAGGGAGAAGCGGATAGGATGATAAAAATCGATGCAGCAGTGAAAAAGCAAATTGCAGATAAGGGTTGAGAAAAAATGAAGGAGGATATTGGCGATGACGGATAAGGAGAGAAACGATATTATTGATAAAATGGATAAGACGGCGATAAGACCAAATAGACCGATGAATCTTAAAGAAATGAAGGTTTATGTAGAAGGATATGAAGATGCTCGAAATACAATGCTTGATGCGGTAAATGATTGCTATGTTGACGAAAAAACAGACTGACCGAGAATATTACGAGAAAGTATTGATACCGAAGCCATACCGCTAAAGAAAGGAGAGATCGGATGACGGAAGAGGATTACAAAAAAACGTTGAAAGAGTACCTGGGAAGGTATGCAGACGCCCGCGCGAGAAAGAACCAACTGGAAAAAAGGCTTTGGAGTATACAGGAGGAGATGGATACGCCAATCGGAGGGTGCGGCTACAAACCTACGCCGCACAGTAGGACCAATACAATATCAGACAAGTCTGCGAGCTTTATGATCCGTATGGCAGAGATAGAGGAGAGAATCCTGGACGAAAAGAACCTGGAAGCTAAGTACATGCTGGAAGCCATGGAAATTATGGATTATCTTGGGAAGGAAACGTTGGAACGCAGGATCTTAGAATGTAAATACATAGATGTAGAACGTATGGAGCAGATTGCAAGCAGAGAGCATATGTCCCGAAAAAGCTGCTATCAGTACCTGAATCGCGGAATACAGGAGCTGATACACTTCAAGAAAGTGCGAGCAATCCTTGAGAAAGAATATTTTACGTCACAGGAAAAGGAGACGGCAGAATGTATACCAGCCATATGAAATTAAAAATCTGCTGGAAGGAGAGGATGCAGCAGTGACAGCGGAGTTTATGGTGAAGTATAAAAAAGATTAAAAAAATAAAAGTGGTTACACAAGGTGACAGACAGGTGTGCTATTATGGTAGCATGAAAAAAGGACGAAGGGCAAAGAAAAGCCAACTCGTCCTTTTTTTGTACAAAGCGGGAGCTTCAAGGTACTTCTGAGGCCCACCCCCTATGCGGGGCTGGCGAGGCGCACAAAGTCACTTGAAAAATTAAAAAAAAAGTAGTGACTTCCTTCCGCTTTTGGAGACGAGAAACAGGTGGTGAGAATACGATGGACGCGACGCAAAAACAACTTGCAGAGATTCTGAACATTTCAACTCGCCAAGTCCGCGAATTAACAAACGTTCACGGGCTTTTTGAGCGCGAGGTTATTGATGGAAAAAAACAGAAAAAGTACAGGCTCGAAAAATGCGTTCCGGAGTATATTGCCTTTAAAGCAAAAGGGGAAGCCAGAGGGGGTGCAACTTACAACAAAGAGAGAGAGCAGGCGGAGCATGAGCAGATCAAGAAAAAAATATCAATTCTGAAACTGAGAAGGCTAAGAAGAGA
>ERZ1106943.2041-NODE-2041-length-18225-cov-6.735223_pt1 | contig 18225 bp, 16 predicted proteins | sample MGYA00403671_ERZ1106943 | MGnify/ENA primary metagenome ERZ1106943 (study PRJEB35170, sample SAMEA104062427) | human gut metagenome | biome: human gut; feature: human-associated habitat; material: faeces | place: Denmark | collected 2012-06-14 ...
TTCCTCCTTTACTCTTCTTTACGTTTATCCACCTTAAAATTTTTCAGGCGTTGCATGACCTCTAATGACAAATTGGGCGAAGCAAACTCCGCCACTTCGCTGGTAGGCATTCCTTCTTCAAGACATGTCAGAAGGAAATCCTTTTGTTCATCAGACAGATTTTCATTTTTTATGTAACTGTCAATAAAACGTTTGACCTCTGTCTGACGTTTTTTCTTCAACCAAACCCTGCGACCTTCTGCAAAGATTCCATTTTCAAGAGACTGTTCGCTTTTTGTATCCGGCGCAGTTCTTTCATGTTGGGCAGTCTCATTGGACACTTTTTCCGTACCGAATTTCGGCACATTGCCCTTTTCTTTCAGTTCAGTTTCTAACCGCTCAATCCGTTCTTTCAGCATCTGGATCATGCTGTCCTTTGTCCGTATGGTCTCCTCCTGCGCAGCTGACTGTTTATTCAATGCTGTTTCCAGATTCGACATAATGGCGTCTTTTAATTCACGACTTTCCGCAAAAACTTCCTGTGCTTCCTTTTTCAATTTTTCAACTTTCTGATTTACATCATCCAGATCGCTGTATACGCTGACAAGATAATCCTGTCGCTCCTTTCGGATCTTCGGAATGGTATAGTTCTTTTTATTCATCTCTACAAGTTTTTGCAACGGCATACGATCCAAGGCGCAGATATAATACCACTCTCTTTTCCCCCAATCCGGAATACTCCGTAAAAAATCTACCACCTCATCCGACAGTTTCATTCCTGCGGCAATCTGGATCTGCAGATTCAAGATCTGCTGCATAGTTTCATTATTATCTTCTGACATTTAATGCCATCTCCTTTCCTCTTTCAAATGCTTTTTCACGCAGCCGGTCTGCCTCATCAGCCGCTTTCTTTTCTTCCCTCACAATACCAGCAAGGATCTTTTTTTCTTCTCTCACGTCCTGGAGTTGCCTCATTAATTCTTCTGGGTCTCTGTCAAAGTTTCCAAGGGTATAACTATCTTTCAACTTTTCCAGGTCATCTTCCAGATTTTCGTATTCGTTATCCTGTTCGTTTTTTAATGCGATCTTTAATTTTAAGTCGTCCATATTTTTCCGGATATCCGGATCTGCTTTTTGTGCAACATTAAGATCCCTGAGCAAAAACGTCTCCATCATCCGCACATCTGCAAGACGCTTCTTTACCGCTTCAATAGATCCTAAATTTGTTCGCAGCAGATACCGGCATTCGCGCGCAAGACGATCAATCCGGAGCATATCCCGGCGTACCTGCCGCTGATCTACCTTATAGGGATTTTTGAGGGTATAAAAAGCGCCGGATGCATGTTGCATTCGGCGTACATAGCGAACCTGATAGCGATTCATATACGTTCTTTTCTCAAGACTGCCATCCAGCTTCATTGACTTTAGCCTTGGACTTTTTTTGTGTTCAAAAACCGTAAAATCTTTTAACCGGATCCGTTCTTCGATATCTTTCATCCGATAGCCTCTTCCTAGCTTATAATCCCGGCGGCGTAGGTTTCGATCGGAACGGGCATTCCGCGCCCCGGGCATATGGTATGTTAAATACTCGCCATATTTTTTTGATTGCCCTGCCCGTACCTCATATCCAAATTGCCTCATGATTTCAAGATACTCTTCAAACGATGCTGCATGACTTGTGGCATAATCAATGTCATTTTGGATGATCCTTGTATTTGTCATCCTGTTATCCTTTTCTGCCGCATGCTCCGCATAGCTTTTTCCTTTTCTGCGCTCATCATAGACCAGCTTTTCCAATCCATATCTTTCACAGATCTCGTCAGTCAGGGGCTGCATATACTTTTTCCAGTCACCCTTTTCATAACGATATTTATAACCGTTTTCTCGATTGACAGAATTAAAAACGATATGACCATGCATATGGCGCTGATCCGTATGCACACTAAATGCGTATTCGTAACTGTCACCCAGATACTCCTGACAAAATTCCTGGATCACCTGGTAAGCCGTTTGCGCATCCACATGCTCATCCGGACTCCAGCTGATTACCATGTGATACCCCTGTCTGCCCAGGAGCTTTGATTTTTTTGCATCATCATCCCGGATGCCCAAGATCTCATTCCATTCCCTCTTGGTGTCGATCATTGTCTGGTATGCCTCACCAGGATCGGTACTGATGTTACTTCCTGTAAGCAGACCTGCATTCGTTTTTTCAGGATTTAAAATATATTCCAGACTGTTTTTCAAATGGGCGCCCGCGGATGCAAAGGATGTCTTACCATGCGATCTCGACTCTCCGATGTTGATTATTCGTGTAATTGCCATAATTTTTCTACTCCGTTTTTTCAAGCAGCTGTTCTATTGCGGCATTCATTTTTTTCAGCTCCTCCTCCATGATTTCGATGTCGAGCTGAGTACCAAACCCTGCGTTGATCTTTTTGGTTGTCTGATTAACATTGACACCGATCTTTCGGATCTGGTACCGTATTTCACGCAGTTCATTTCGGATCTGCATGGCAGCCATATCCTCCATTGAGATAAGACTGCGCTGTCTGATATATGCCGATACATTTTTACTTCCTTTCCGTGTCCTGCTTAGTTCATCGCTTTCCGCAAGTCGTATCAACTTATCATACTCGTTCTGGTTAAAACGCACCTTAATAAAGCGTTCACGTTTCATTTGACATCATCCTTTTTAATAGGCATCCAGATCCATACCATCTGGCTTTTTATCGCCAAACCGATCACGCATTGACCTCACAAAAGCATCATAGTTCTCATCCGTCACCTCTCCAAACGTTTCCTTGATTGCCACCATGATCTTCCTGTTTTTCTCAGCCTCTCTCTTTAGATCTTCCACCTCAAGCTTCTCACATGTTTTTTTCAGATCCGCATTGATTTTCTTTTTCTGTTCACGCAGATCCGCCTCTTTCTCCTCCAGCTTTTCAAGCTGCTCCGTAAGATTTTTCTTTCGTGCACATAGCATATCGTAATTGCTCATCTAACATTCCTCCTTTTTCTCTATCACATACCAATATCCGGCAGACTTGGCATATCATCTTTCTTTTTTTCTTTCTGGCTGTCATTAAACTCCTGTTCCAGTTTTTCAACTCGGCCTTCCAAAAGATCCAGGCGATTTCCATCACCTTCAAACGCCAGTACCGCAGCTTCCAAATACTGCGTCTCATATGGGTACTGCCCTCTGTTTCGATCCTCAATTTTTTTCAAAACGGTCTCCGAAAACCGATACGTTTTTGTTTTTTTGGTACTCATTTTTCATGGTCCCCCTTTTCATTTTTGTGTGCCGAAATTCGGCACAAGATACAAAAAAAGATGCCTCCTTTGAGACACCTTTTTTCTAATTTCCTAATTATATTTTAGCATACTCTTTCAGATACATCTACCACCGTTTACCCCCACGGTTTTTTGATCCTGTCCACCCAGGATCCCTGCTTTCCTTTTTCTGTTTCCAGGTTTTGAGGGCGGATTTTTCTGCCGGTCAGCAATACAGCTTTTGTATTTCACCGTGCCATACAATGCACTGCACTGTATGGCACGGTATATGGCTTCCGTATGGCTTTCGTATGGCTGAATGTACATACAGCGTACAGCTTTTGTATTTCACGGACTGTAACGCTTTCGTATGTCTGCCGTATGACAATTTTGCCTTGCAAAATTGCAAGATACGCATAATGTTCCCACATTTATGCTCTCTTGTTAGGGGACACCCCTAAAACCCCGGTATAGCCATACATTTTATGTATTTTGTATGGCTAATGTATGGTAGATACCCACTCTTCCACCTGGATCTGGATGTCTGTTTTGTCTCCGCGGCTGTCTATAATATGACGGTAAACCTCATCAAGAACGCTGTCAAAACCGGACAGCTTTTCGAAAAGCTGGGGTTCATTTTTCTTCCGCTCCCGGAAAATTTTCCGGAGAGCTTCCATGATCTTTTTCTTCATTTCAATCTCGCCGCTTTTTGCAAAGATGTTTGCCTTGGACGTCCTCATGATGTCCATATAAAATGTCTCATATTCCCATTCAATTTTTTTACCGAAATCGTTCATATTCCAACCACCTATTCAAAAATAATTTCTTCTGTTTCATCTTCGCCCTCCATACCAGGAATAGTCTCTCCCGCCGATATGTTGCTGCCTGTAGTCTGCTGCGTGATCGATGTGCCTGCCGTGTCAGATCCACCCGTTTGAGATGCATAGCCAGATGAAAGTGATACTGTATTCTGTTTGTTCTGATCCGCGGCTCCTCCCGAAATTTCAGAGGTCGGATTCTTTGAAGAAGATCCGGATCCCGCAGACGGTACCGACTGAGTAACAACTCCCTGTACCTGCGATGTTCCCGACGGAGCTCCTTCGGCATCCCGGACTGTCGGTCCATTATCAAGCATCCAGGTTTCCGCCTTGATCTCATCTAAGCTGTACACGCAGCTGCTGACTGTAACACCTGTTGTCTGCGGCGAATATCTTGCAGTCACAAGAGTTCCTGCCGGATCATCGAGCTGCAGATAAAATTCTGTGCAGCTGGTATCATCCTGTGCAACCGCACAATCAAGACACACCGCAGATGTTGCCGAAAGATTATTCTGAAAAACATAACCGCGGACTGCATCATTCACCTTTCCAGAAAAAGATCCAAGGATCGGATCAATAAATTTGTCCTGATTTTCTATCTTAAAATCTGTCTTTATATCTTCTGCCTGTATCTCTGTTTCCGTCTCCACTTCTGTTACAGGCTCCTCTGTTTCTAAAAGACTTTCCGTAGCAACAGGTTCCTCCGTTTCCACCTCTGTCTGATTTTTCCGGTGGAAAACAATAAACAAAATGATCGCCACAATGATTATCACAACTGCCGCGATCCCGAGTAAAATAAACAGTGGTTTATTATCATCCTCATCATGATATGTTATCTTCATAATTATCGGTTCTCCTTTCCTGTTCGTGCCGAATTTCGGCACACTGAAAATTTTATTTATGCCCAAAAGCGTTATAGGTTTCCAATGCCTTTCTTGTCCGATAAGGAAGCGCAGCATTTTGGATATGGCAGCGTTCATACATTGCGCAGAACACTCTCGTAGCAAATTCTGGATCATCCAATCCTTTAAATTCTGCCAAACTCATAGCACACTGTTCTCCATATTCTGATCCGATGGAAGTCCACATCCACTGATTTGAAGACAGCTCCATCAGCATATAGTTAAGCTGCACCTCAAGACCTGTATCCGGCCACGGTTCCCCCGCAGCTTCTGCAAAAGCCAGGAACGCTTCTTTTCTGCCTCCAGTCCATTGTGCGATACCAATACTTGATCCATCAGCATTTTCAGAATGCAGCTTTATGTCTCCTGCCGCATCCACTCCAGCTTCACGGTATAAATTTCCAACAACGGCTGATGCCGCCGCTTCACTGTAGCCTTGCGCTACCAGTCCATTAAATATCTTTTCAGCATTTGTACCACCCTCCAAATCGGATACCTGATCCGGATATGCTGGTGTAGCATAACCACTGATGGCTGCCATTGTCCTTGCATATTCATGGCGGCAGACCCGCGATCCTTTGTGGTAAATTTCTGTACTTGATGGACCACTATTCCCGTCAATTACGATTACATGATCCGTTGACTCATCATATTCAATGACGATCCCCATATGGCTCATGCCATTCGTAAAATATATGATATCGCCAGGCATTGGTATGTATCCGCTCTCCTTTGTCTGGAACTCGTCCCTTGCTTCATACCACGCCTTGCTCTCTGATACGGATGCTGATTTTACGATGATTCCGGATGAAATATAACCACACTGATCAGCACAATATGCAACAAACATTCCACACCAGTTATCATCCAGCCCATACCAGTTTTTGTACTTAACACCGCCGATGTTCTGATCCGATTCAGCATACTCTGCCAGTGCAGCTTCAACCATGCTCTGCCGTCCTGTGCCGCCGGTTTTTGTAAAAAAGCTGACCAGTATAACAATGATTGTCACAAAAATAAAAACAACAAGCAGCACATAAAAAAGGATTGCAGCAATCGCGCTCATAAATGCTGATACGATCGCAACCAGCGCAGCAATCACTTTTCGTACTGTTGTACTTAATCCATTGCTGTCTGTGCTTGAATCTCCCTTTCCTTTTGTCTGCTCATTTGCCAAGTCATCTTCTCTTTTTTTCTGATCCTCCTGGGTCAGACGGAGACTCTCGGCTTTCTGTGCCGCCTCCATCTGTAATTTTTCGCGGAACTTCTTTGCGATTTTTTTTGATGCGCTTTTCGCTGCGTCAGCCGCAAGTGAGGTACCGGCTGTTGCGGCAGCAGAACCGGCAGTCACTGTAGCAGACGTTGCCGTTTTTCCAGCAGATGCAGCTGTTTTCCCTGCGGATGAAGCTGTCTTTCCCACAGTCTCTGCAGCCTTTCCTCCGGAGCGGGATGCCTTTGCCGACACTGTTGCAAATTTTTCAGTATTGCCGACTACATTTTCTTCATTCACACCTGCCTTATTGATTCTGGTAACACCATTGCTTCGATTTACCGTGGACAGATGCTTTCCCGCATTTTTTTCTCCACCTGCGTATCCAGCCGAACCACTGCCAGCGGAAGTCCCTCCATATCTCTGCCCATTTCTTGATGCAGATCTGCTATATGCGGCACGAAATCCTGTACTCCCATAGTTTTCCTTAAAGATTGCAGGATTCGTTCTTTCCTCTTCTGTCAGCCTTGCTTTTCTAAGGATCTGCTCTTTTTTTCGTTCGGGGAGTTTCTCCCACTTTCTGAGTTCAGACGGCGTCATAAAACGTGTTATATCAGTTCTTTTTCCCCGCCGTTTCTTTTTCTTTTCCTCCTGCTCAATATCCTCTTTCGGATTCAGGGCATTCAGATTTCTGGATGTCCGCTTACCGGCAGACCAAAGCTTCATCGGAGTCTTTCGCACTGTATTCTTTAAAGCAGTAACCCCGGTACTTTTCCCTTTAATCAGTTTCATATGATCATCCTACTTTTTGATACTGCAGCGTCCCTGTTTCCATAGACGCTTCCAAAAGTTTCTGGTCACAGAGATAATTCAAAAGTTTCTTTATATTTTCTTCAGGGGCAGATAAAACCGCCATGGCATCTTCCACCGTCAGCGGTGCCATGGATGCTGCATAAAGCAGCTTCGATATTTCTTTTTCCTGACGTTCTTTTTCTTTCTGGTCAGTTTTTTCCCCGCCTTCCTTTTCCTTCGCCTGTTCGGCTTTCTCATGGAAGTTTGTTGAGAATTTGTCATACAGCGGATTCTCTTTGTTCATGTATGCGTTGAATTTTATGATCTTATCACCCCAGACCATAAGCCCGCAGCCCGTGGAACTGTTATTGATCGAATTAAACTCATCGGTCGAAAGTTCCTGGATCTCTTCCAGTGTTCTTGCATCCTGGTTTTTAAGATTCAGGAAACACTTGTACTCACAGTTCGAGAACATATCACGCAGATCCGGATTCTCCGCGATCCTGGTAAGGTTTTGGAGCGCCATCGTAACGATACCTCCGTATTTACGGAAAGTAATGATCGCATGAAGCAGCCGGTCCGCTGACATTTTATTTTTGCAGACCACCTGTGCCTCATCTACGATCAGCCGGATGGCCTTGTGGTTCTCCTGGTTATAATCTACCTGTACATCAAGATAGTGCATGATCGTAAGCATTACCGGCTCCCAAAGATTCTCAGGAACATTTTTCATGCCAAACGCAACCAGCCTGCGCGAAATAGAAATATTAGAAAGAAACGCAAACATGTCATAGGATCCATCAACATATTCCGAAAGCGAATTATATACCTCTTTCGTGATCTGCTTATCTTCCCCTGTCTGTGCCTCCACAAGATCTCCAAGCCTGCGATAAAATTCTTTCAAGCTCGGCTGTTTTTTCAAACGTTTCTGGGCAAACGCTTCTTCGTACATCTCCTGTATCACGCGGCAGATAAACTTGTAATGCAGTGAATTTGCCTCAATACCGATCATGGTCGAAGAGCAAAATGACTTTGCATAATCCTTCTGTACCGCAATAAACTTCTGTTTTGTTCCATAGTCTGACTCAAATACCCCTACCGGGATCTCAAATGGATTCAAATGCATATCCGACTTTGGTGTGAAATCAAAGAACTGTCCGCCATAATCCTCTACAATATCTGAAAACTCATTCTGCGGATCAATGATCCACACGTCATCATCCGTTGTTATGAGTGTCTGCGAAATCTCCGTCATTTTAATAAGCATGGATTTTCCTTTTCCGGTCGGTGAAACGATCATTCCATGCGGACCATCCAGCTTTTTCCGGTTTCCAATAATAAGCCGCTTTGTAGTCTCGTTGAGTCCATAGCAGATACCACCGACCTCCTGAAGATCCTGCGCGTAGTAGGGGTGAAATGCTACGATTGATGAGGTAAGCAGGGATCTCATGCAGTTCACCTGGCGTCCGGCAAACGGCAGCGCCGTATTAAACGCTTTCAGCTGCTTGTGGTTGTAGGTATCCATTGTTACACCGGCAGTATCTCCAAGCGTCTGCACCCGTTCCACACGCTGCGAAAGTTCCTCTTCATCAAACGCAAATACAACAACCAGAAAACCAAGAAAGAATGCCTTCTCATCATTATCAGCTACCTGATCACGATATTCTTCCAGCTCATCCTTTCGTTTTCCTTTCATATAAGAAACACCGGTTGTCAGCTGTCCATTATTCCGCTTGACATCAACCTCATCGGATATGGCTTTTTCATTGTTCATGTGGGCGGCTGACAGCTTGTTTTCCAGTACCGGCTTCTCAACCGGGGCATAATCCAGCGTTACGATATTTGGAAATGGCATGGTCAAAAACGTATGCATGAACTGCCCCTCATCCAATGAGGTTGCATAGCTTTTGCCATAAAGAACGGAAACATACAGCGTATCATCAAAGATCATGAAATTCTCATAGCTGTCAATCGTTCCAGGGAAGATATCATTCTTCCATTCTGTATTATTCCTGTTTACCGCCTGCTTCGGGACATGAAACTGTCCTTCCCGTTTCTGGTTCATGATCCGGTACAGGCAGCGCAGGCGTTCCCATCCACTCAGGCGGTATAACCGGCTCTTCCAGATTCCAAACATTGCATGGAGATGCGTGTCAAGTCCATTGAAATAAATTTTTGCATCCTCATAAGATCTGGCTCTGCAGCTGATCGTCAGATACATGATTTCCTTGATATCCTGATCTCCTTCATCCGCTTTTTCATTGATCCATTGCCCGATTCCCTCCTGTATATCAGGATATTTACCGCCATTTTTGTCAATAAAGATTTCCTTGATAAACTGTTTCACATCCTGCCGCTCCGCAACAGCCGTGACCTTAAACTCAACTTTCATGGAGTTTAACCACGCCGCAAGCTGGAGAAGGGTTCTTTCTTTCACATCCTCATCCTGATTGATATAATTAATATCCTCAAAAATGTAACAGCGGTCATACAGGCAGAGTCCATTGCCCGGCTCTATTTTAAAGATTCCGTTCTGCTCCGCACTGTCAATGTTAAAAGCGTCCCTTACACATCCCGGTACCTTTTTTATCATCTGTGTTTTATTTTTTGCGGCGGAAAACGCCTTGTTCGCGTTCAATACCATCTTGTTTTATTCCCCCTTCTTTTTATGCTTTTTTAAAGCATTCATTGAAAATATGCGTGCCTCATGTTCATCAAACTCTCCCGCATCAAATGTAAGGTGTCTTATCTTTCGTTCAAACGAAAGTTCTTTCAAATATTCTTCTAAATACATTTCCTGTGTCTGTTTAAAGCCAACATATAAGATGCCTGCCATGACAGGCATTCCCGCATAAACACAGTAATTCGGTGGTATTTCAGTAAGTTTCCATACCAATGCCCCGGTTCCAATGGCACACGCTGCAGCAAATATGATCGTGATCACCTGCCTTGCCGTGAATCCGCGCCAGACATCATCCGGATATTCCACTTCAAAATCTTTATTCAGCTTTATGTTCATCTTTTTTCTCCCTCCTTACAATGCAAGCATCCGGTGCATCAGCGTATCTGTTCCCTTGACCGTCCCCGCCAGAACGACCATTGTAAACATAGCCTGAGCCGACCTTGCCGCTCCATTTAAGACAGAACTAAGACCATCGAACATTCCCCAGTTCATCCCACCGATGATCTTACCGGCGATCGACAGTTCGAGCGCTATGACCACGATTTCAAAGGTATATGCCAGAAAACTCTTGATCCACGCATATGCGGTATTTTCAAGACCCATACCGCCTGCCAGCGTAGATACCGCAACCGGTCCGATACAAACGGCCACATAAAGCTTCAGATATCTGCCATATACCGCCAGAAAGATCATAGCTGCTGAAACAACCGCTACGATCATGTATATCGCGCCATATATAGACTGGAAGAAAAGCATATCCTCTACACTGACACCTGTTGCCGTATAAGACGGCGGCTGGAAAAAGATCTGTGCTGACAGCCCCGCCGACATCGTAAAAAAGGTCTGGATAATATCAAGCCCACTTGTCAACAGAACGTTCGCCATAATAACCTTTACAAGTAATGAAACCAGTATTTCCGTGGTCATATTTTCTTTTATATTTGCAGTCTGCCTGAAAAATCCGATCATGAAAAAGAGATTAAGAAGCACAGACGCTATGCCCATTGACCATGGATACACCGTCCCGGACACATAATTCCACGCATCTGCCGAATATCCCTGCGGTGTGGTCGTCATTGCTCCAAACACATAAAACATGATCGTATCCCAGATCATGTTGCCCATATCGAAAAAAGGGCCGTAAAGCAGGCCCTTTATCATTTCAAGAATCTTTGCAGTTGTCATATATTTGTCCTCATCCGTATTAACCGATCATTGATGTAACAATCTGTGGAGCGATCGTCTGTACCAGACCGCCTCCAATTCTACGAACCGACATGGACTGCATCATACCATCCTGAGTATTGGTTGCGTTACCCCACTCAAATACTCCCCAGAGCACCTGAATGCCGCCGTATGATGAAACAAATGCCGCGATAATGGAAAACAACAGGGAAATGCTGTTGTTTACAAGATCTGCCCCCGCTGTAGAACTTGTCTGTGAAGCAAAAACCGGATTGATAAACATGGAAATATTAACTGCCATCATTGCCAGTGCAAAGGCTGTTTTTGCATGCTGCAGTCTTCTCTTAACCGCCGCTTTCTTTTCTTCTTTTTTATCTGCATTCTCTGTTACTAAAACCTCTTTTACTTTTTTCATCTGCATATTTGTATCCTCCTGATTATTTTAATTTTCTTGCAATTTTACCGGCTGCATATTCTGCCAAAGTTCCAACGAGCAGTGCTGTTACTACGCAAGCCAAACCACTGAAACGAGCAAATCTTGATGCGTGGACAAAATACCACACAAGTCCTGCCACGGCTAACGTAGGGATCAACGCCAGGACAAACGCCACCTTCTGCTTTCCAGATGCTCTACTGATATCCATTCTTCCATTCTTTCTTCTGCCTTTCATTGCCATAAAAATTTTCCTCCTTTAATGAATGTGTGTGCCGAAATTCGGCACGTTTAGGTACAAAAAAAGAGCTGCATTCTCTGCAACTCTACCTGTTGATCGATATTCTATTGTTTCATCGGCAGGCGCATCCGCTTACCGATCTCTTTTAAGATGATCCCTGCAAATAATTCCTTTATCTCATCTGATCCATCAGAAAGATAATGATACAGGGTTGTCTCATAGTCTTTATACCTGCTGTTCAGCAGATAGTCTTTCGCGGCACGTATCTTTTCTGCCGTCTGCCCTTCTGGATAATGTTGTTCCAGCTTCTGCAGCATGCCAAGGATGCTGCCTTCCTCGTTATAGGCATCCTGCACCGCATCTGCGAACCCCTCCGGCAGTCCTGTCTCATCTCCGGCTCTTTCTTTTTTCGGGAACCGGATCTTTGATCTCTGATCCGTATCTGTTCTTTTGTGCCGAAATTCGGCACAAAAGAGATAAAAAAAGATTGCCAGAAACGCCGCCGCAAGTATCACGAACAGGACAGGTATCAGATTACCTTCCATGTGTTCCCTCCTCCATGTCACCGGATAACTGTTTTACCTCATTTAACAATGCTTCCGCCTGCATGTTCCGAAGGAAAAATCCTGTCGCACGCAATTCTCCGTTTTCATACACAAAAGAGATGTCCTTATATTCCTGCTTCATCAGCTCAATAAGTGTATCCAGCCGTTTTCCGGCTTTTCTTGCGATCACAAGATCGAAATAAGGCGGTTCGCCAAAAACAAAATAGCACTTTACTTTCCCTACACTGGTCTCCACAAGATCTCCGTTTTCCGCATGACGGATCTGTGGCGGCTCAAATCCGGTATCATCCAGAATGGTGCCTTTTAAGCTGTCTACGGTAAGATCCCTGGTAGCCTCTGTTGTCTGCTCCTCTGTCGGATCATCCGGCTTTTCTGACTCAGTTTTCGCATCTTCATCCGTATCCTCCATGCCATAAAGGATTCCTTCCACCTGTTCTTTCGGAGAACTGATCTTGCTCTCTTCGCTTCCTCTTCCAAACATCTTCCGGAAAAGCTCTGTCTTAGCCTGCTGTAACGCTTTCACCGTCTGTTCCAGTTCCTCGATCTGCGCCTCATGATCGGAGCGAGGAACATACCCAGCCTCCACTTCCCGTTTGGACAGGTAATGCTCCCTAACCTCGGCTTTCGGAATATAATCACTCAGATCCTGATTTACGACCTCAACCCCGATATTTCCCATTTCTTTCTGATATTCCAGGGCTTCTGCCTGGCGGCGGACACGCAGCCGATCATTTTTCAGTTCTTCTTCTTCCAGTTTTACACGCAGATAAGCCTGATTTTTTTCTGTCTCAAAATCCAGTATTTGCTTTTTCAGCTGTTCTTCCCGAGCATTGATCTTTTTCTCCCGCTCATCCAGTTCTACGATTTTTTTCTGGTATGCTTCGTCGCGCTCACAATGCATTTGGGTCAGTCTTTCTTCCTCAGCAGCATTCTTCTTTTCGCGTTCCTCGATCTCTGCTCTCTGGGCAGATAAGCGCGCCTCCAATGTGGCAAATGCTTCCCTGCGCTTTTTAAACTCTTCCTCACGCTCATTATACTGCCGCTCACGTTCGTCAAAGATCGCCTGCATCCGGGCAAAACTGTCCTCTGTATTATTCATTAAACTTCCCATTTCCGTATCATTCCTCCGTAACCGCTTCAGGCAGTGTTTCCGTATCCGTATTTTCTACCGTACAGGTAACGCTTTTCGCATACTGATTTCCGTCCGCATCCGCGTAATAATATGTGATCGGATATTCTCCGGGTTTACTGGTATCCACTCCGGACGCATCCACCATCACATTGGATACGGAATCTGACTGTTTGATGTCCTCCGTAAGATCTGGCAGCTCATCGCCCGCTGAGATCAGCACGTCTGTTACCTGTATATCCGCTTTTTCCTGCTTGCCGCCGAATACCAGATAACCGGCAATCAGGCAGCACAGAACGCCAAAGACAGCGCATGCGCTCATAATTTTTTTCCTGCTCATTTTACCTCCTTCTCTGATTGTGCCGAAATTCGGCACAACCAGAAATCTGTGATCAACATGTTTCTTCTCGTGACTAATAAATTCCTTCCCTGTTTTGGGCAAAGAAAAAAGAGGTATCCCTCTTTAAAAAATTCAATGTTATATGATTCAGATCCTATTTTTTCTTTCTCTTCCGGTAAAAATATACCACACATCCAATTCCTGCCGCGATAAATCCTGCTCCTAAGATCGCATAGATCCTGATGTGGTCATGCAGACCTGTCTGCGGCGCGCTGGATTTCTTTGTTGTATCTGCCGGTGCTCCCGCTGTCGTATTCTCCTGTGTCGGCTGTGTATTGGTTACCGTCTGCGCATCCGCGGCTTTAACAGCAACAACCTGTTCTGCAGTCTTTTCATCTGTCTGATCCGCTTTTACCACAACGGTGTTTTTCACCGATCCGCCTGCCACCGACTCCGCATAGGTCACCTGATAAGTCAGAACGTATGCTTTTCCATAAGAAAGCTCCTGACCGACCTTGATCCTGAATCCGTTATTTCCGGTAAAAATGCCTTTGACACCATTCACCTTGTTTCCATCCTGATCTACCAGGCGGAAAGATGTTTTCACATAAGAACCACCTGCATCAAGTGTATCACGGATCACGATTTTCTTAGCTGTCGCGCCTTCTTTCGTCTGTTTTACCGTGATCGTATAAGTGTTGGTTTCTCCGGCTCTCACTTCAGCACGCTCTGCTGTCTTTGTAACAGACAGCTCCGGATCATCGTCCAGAATATCTACCGGAGCCTCCCCCGGCACTTCCTTTCCATTTCCCGGCTGTACTGAAACCGTATTCTTCACTGTTTTTCCGGCAAGCGCTGTATCCGTATATTTAACCTGATACGTCAGTGTAAGAGTTTCCATGTAGCCCAGATCCTTCCCGGTCTTCATCACAAAACTATTCCCGGAGAAAACTATCTGGGTTCCTTCCACTTCATTTCCGTCTTTATCTGCCAGACGGAAGGAATCCTTTACATACTCAACACCTTCCGTATTCAGGGAATCGCGGATTACTACTGCCTTGGCTGTCTCTCCTTCCTTGATCTGCCTTACCGTAATGGTATAGCCATTGGTATCCCCGATATGTGCCGTAGACTTTTCTGCCGTTTTTTTCACTTCCAGCTGTGGATCATCATCCAGGATAACGACATCTGTTTTTCCCGGATTTTCTTTTCCATTGCCAGACGGTACGACAGCCGTATTTTGCACGGTCTTTCCAACAAGGAACGCATCCGTATATTTAACCTGGTAGGTCAAGGTAAGCGTCTCCATGTACCCCAGATCTTTTCCGGTCTTCATCACAAATCCATTTCCGGAAAAAACTGTCTGTGTTCCTTCCACCTTACTGCCGTCCTTATCCGTCAATCGGAAGGTTTCTTTCACATATTCTACGCCAGTCGCGTTCAACGAATCCTGGATCACAACATCCTTAGCTGTCTCACCCTCTTTTGTCTGCGTGACCACGATCGTATAGGTATTGGTATCTCCGATATGTACCGTAGACTTCTCTGCTGTTTTTTTCACCACAAGTTCCGGGTCATCCGTTCGAACCTTAACCTCTGCGTAAGTCGCAACTTCTTCGGTATTATCCGATGTCGCGGCTGCCTGGTTCATCACGGTCTGCCCAGCAAGGGATGCATCTGTATACTCCATATCATAGGTAATCTTGAAAAATTCATTATAGCCCAGATCGCGTTTCGTATCGATCCGGAAACCATGCTCCGTATAGGTAATAATGACATCCTTTGTGATATCTTTACCCTGACTGTCTAAGATCTTCATCGTACCTCTGACATATGAAGCCCCAGGCTTATCAAACGAATCCTGGATCACAACGTTTTTTGCGGACACATAATGGCTGTCCTGTGTGACCTTAATCTCAAAAGAATCTGTATCACCGACTTTCACCTCTTCTTTTGCCGCTTTTTTTGTTATGATAAGTTCCGGCTTTTCACCTGAATCCGCAGTGATCTCATTCCTGTCCTTAGCTTCTGCCGTATTACTGCCTTTTGCGATCGCAACGTTAGCATATGTATTGCCAGCTGTGACACCATCGAACGTAACATCATAGCGGATCACCAGCTTATCCGTGTCTGTTATGTCTTTTCCCGTCTTTATCGTAAATCCATTTTTCGTCTCATTTACTTCCACAGATTCCGGTTCAAACGCCTCTCCATTTAATTCTGTGACAATACTGTCTGGGGCAATCGTCATCCCTGTATCTGTGAAAGCATCCGTAATGATTACCGCTTTGGCAGTCAATGCCTCACGGGTCTCACGCACGGTCAGCTTATAATGACCGGTTGCACCAACCTGATAGTTTTCTTTGTCCGAAGTTTTTCTCAAATCTAACACCGGACCATTGACCGGAACAGACGCTTCATCTTCATCTGATGTTCCCTCATCGCAGGTAACCGTTGCCTTATTTTCCAGCATTCCTCCTTCTTCTACCTTTTTGGTGGCTGATGCCTGGTATTCAACCGTAAAGGCTTTTTCCTTATCCACGCCTTCCGGATTAGGCTTTCCACCATCCGAATTGCCCTTTTCCTTATCGAGCACTTCATAATTTCCATCCGTGCAGATCATGGTTTTTCCGGTTTCGATCCGGAAAGAATTGTCTTTTACTGTGATCTTCGCGTCCTTGATCGGATTTCCATCCGCATCCAGCAGCACGATAGAATTTTTCTGTAATTTTAAGCCCTCTGTCTCGATCGTATCCGTGATCACGATATTCCGGGCAAGTGTTCCGATCGTTTCATTATCGATGCTCAATGTATAACCGATCACATCCCCCGGTTTTGCGTAGCTCTTATCGCAGTCTTTCTCAATATGTACGCCAGGGCTGTTGACATAGATCTTTGCATTCGCGGACAGCGGTGCTTTTACGTTATCCGCCTGTGCTTTCGCAGTATTTACGATTTCTTTTCCATTTACGGAATCCTTGGCTACACACTTTACTTTTATCGTTGCAGTGCCTTTTTCCAGACGATCGAGTGTTACTTCAAACCCGCCATCTTTCTGACCGCTTTCTACCACAGTCGGTTTTACTGCCCCTGTTTCCGGCTCTGTCCAGCTTTTGGGAGCGTCAACCGTGATCCAGTCCGCCATTTCCGGCTGGATCTCAAGTCCGTCCGGCAGGGTAAGGTCTTTGATCCTGACATTTCTTGCCTGGCATCCATCAATAGTCTGGCTGATCTTGATCGTATATTCGATCGTATCGCCAACACGCCATTCATACTTGGATACCGTTTTTTCCATGTTAAGCTTCGGACTGTTGATAAACACTCTTGCCTGATCTTTCACCTGCGTTTTAGCGTTGTCAGCCTGCGCAGTTACAGTATTCGTGATCTTTTTACCATTTACAGAATCCTTTGCCACGCATTTGACCTTGATCGTGACTGGAGCGTTATAATTCAATCCATCCAGTGTAGTTACAAAGCCGGTTCCCTGTCTTTTCGTGGATACCGCTGTCTGGTGTGTCGTACCGCCGACATCCGTCCAGTTTTTTGGGGCATCCACTGTCACCGCATCTGCCGCGTCCGATACTGCAAGTCCTTCCGGCAGTGATGTATCCTGGATCTTCACATTTCTTGCCACACAGTTCTGTGCTGTCTGGCTCACCTGGATCGTATACTCGATCGTGTCACCAACCTGCCATTCGTATTTTGGCACCTGCTTGTGGATCGCAAGCTTAGGGCTGTTGATAAACACCTTTGCATTCGCGGAAACAGGCGTTTTTACGTTATCAGCCTGCGCAGTTACAGTATTCTTTACTTCTTTTCCATTTACAGCATCCTTTGCAGTACACTTGACCTTGATCGTGACCGGCGCATTATAACCAATCCCATCCACGGTCGTCACAAAACCATTGCCCTGCTTTTTCGTGGATACCGCCGTCTGGTGTGTCCCACCGGATGCATCCGTCCAGGTCTGCGGCGCGTTTACCGTCACCGCGTCTGCCGCGTCCGATACCGCCAGTCCTTCCGGCAGCGATGTGTCTGAAATCTTTACATTCTGTGCCACCGCATCTGCTACCGTCTGATTTACCTTGATCGTATACTCAACGGTATCTCCCACCTGGTACTCGTACTTCGGCACCGTCTTTTCAATGCTCAGTGCCGGTTCCGAATGACGCGGCTCAATCTCCACCTTTTTAAACGATGACATCGTATTATTGATGATCGTATAACCCTGATTCACAAATTTGCTGCTGTTTGCCGCATTCGCGTTTACCTGCGCCGCCACATGCAAATGATAGGTCTCTCCGGCATACCTCATGCCATTTTGCAGATAATTGGACGTAAACTCCGCTATGACCTGATTGTAACTGTTTACTGTGATGTTCACCTGGCTGGCATTCAGCATATTTCCATTTTCATCCGTCACATTTGCAGAAGAATAAGTCAGCTCCTGCGGCAGTGTATCAATAATCTGGAACTGCTGGTATTTTACCGATCCTGTAACCGTCAGGTATTCCACCTTCTGGCTCACATCGAACATCAGCGTATCCCCGACATTTACATTCGTAAACTTGTCTACCTGTGCTCCGGCACTCGTAACACCTACCTTGTTTGGCTGTTCCGGTATCGTTGCACCAAGCGGTGATACATTAAATGTATGCCAGTAATCGCAGCCAT
>ERZ1106943.2042-NODE-2042-length-18219-cov-3.508203_pt1 | contig 18219 bp, 19 predicted proteins | sample MGYA00403671_ERZ1106943 | MGnify/ENA primary metagenome ERZ1106943 (study PRJEB35170, sample SAMEA104062427) | human gut metagenome | biome: human gut; feature: human-associated habitat; material: faeces | place: Denmark | collected 2012-06-14 ...
ACAGAACCCGGATTTATATACCACATGCCATTCTCACAAATACATGCCGGGACATGTGTATGTCCGTGAAGAAGTACATCACCCTCCTTATGTGGTGGCAGGTTCCGGAGATTATAGTGATGTCCATGAGTGGCAAAAATCGTTGTCTCTCCATTGAAAATCATACTGTATTCCGCCATTATAGGGAAATCAAGCACCATCTGGTCAACCTCACCATCGCAGTTGCCCCTCACACATAATATATCGTTTTTTATAGGGTTAAGCATTGAAATGACTTTTTTCGGGTCATATTCACGCGGAAGGTCATTCCTTGGTCCATGATAAAGAATATCGCCAAGCAGAAGAAGTCTGTCTGCCTGCTCCCTTTTATATGCCTCAACCATTTTTTCACAGTAATAAGCCGAACCGTGAATGTCCGATGCTATCATAAGCTTCATAAATATATTTCCTCCCAAAATTTCTTTTAAGTAATTGAAAAATCATTGGCACATCTTGAGTATCCGCTGTTATACATAGCCTTCAGGCTCTCTACACTGTTAAAGCGTTCTCCGAGGCAGAAGTCCTTAGACCATGTCATATAGTATGCCCACGGGATGCGAGACTGTTCTAAAAGCTGTATATCCGGCAAACAGCCTATCTCAGTCAGTGCGGCAGGTTTATTTACCGAAGTTGTACGGATGAGCCGTTCATATTCCTTCCTGTAGTCTGTTTTCTCATACTCTGCAAGGTAGACATCCAGAGAAACGATATCGACATAGTCATCGCCCGGATATGCCTCCTTCACCGGACAGTTCCATACCCACAGGAGATTGTCAAGATGTAACACCCTGGTATAATATTCATACATCATGCAATATAGCTGTGAGGCTATAACCGATCCTTTGGCACCCCACCAGAACCAGCCGCCCTCTGCTTCGTGGAACGGGCGCCACAGTACCGGAATATCTGCCTGCCTGAATTTTTCAAGTTCCTTCGCAATCACATCCATATCGTGATAAAATGCAGCTCTTTCCGTTGTACCTTGTACGAGTACCCTTTCCGCATTAAAATCCGTATGCTCCGTATAAAAGCTCTTATCACGTCCTCGAAGTGGTGAAAACCAGTGAAATGTCAATGTAACAATACCACCCGTTCTCTTCGCCCATTCAAGTGCGATATCAACCGTCCCACGGTTTTCATATATCTCCGTAAGGCAATCCTCTGAGGCATCATCGTAATTTATATTAGGCGAATATGACAGCAATTCAAAGCCTCTTAGCAGCGGCTCTTTTCCTGTAACCGCGCGGATATAGTCTATCTCCTCCATCCGCGTGGTCTGTGTGTGCTGCCCGGTTATGACTGCGTTCCCCGCTGTTTCCGATAAATAATTCAATAATCTTTTTGCTGATTCCGTTGCATTTGGATTTGCCGGCTTCTGCATAATGTCAGTCTCCTCCGTAACGTCTTATATATCACAAACTACTATTGTCAATACTACCTGCACGTTATACATATTATAATTGACATGATTATTATACATCGTTATGGAGAAGCGTCAATTGGGAATTATGTTTTTCTAAACGTATATGTTTTATTTTTTGTCAATACATTTTTTAAGAAACTAAAAAAGAAGGTATATTCTATGGCACAAACAGTTAAGATCATCTCTGACAGTACCTGCGATCTGTCAAAAGATTTATTGGAAAAATATGACATCGAGACAACCTTCTTAAATGTGCTCATTGTTTCTGTTTATATTCATTCAACAACTGCCTTATTTCATTCGGAAGCAAATCCCTGTCTGAATCATTTATTTTTTGTAGAATAAAGCGTTTTTCATCGTTAGTCCAGCGGAAATCTTTTTTCATATAGGGTAAATATATTTTATCTAATGCATCTAACTGTAGCAGGTCATAATGTTTCAAAATATCGTCATTTGTACAATCTTTTATTGCCTGTTCATCAATTGTTCCATCCTTCAAGGTATATCTATCTTTGAGCCTTTTATAATGCTTATTCTTTTCTAATGCTTTCCATCCCTGCCGCCAATATATTTCAAAGAACAGGTCACTATTTTTATTTTTTCTCATAATAGAACATGGCAAGACACTCTCCTGATTTTCAATGTAATCATCATCCAGACGAAAGAAAAAGGTGTTTGGATAGTTATCTAGCTTCGTGGAAAAGTTTTTTATCTTTGAGTAATCAAACCTTACTATTTGCCTTGCATGAATTATATCCAAAATCAACTCACTACTAAAATATTGTATTCTCACATTAAATAACTCATTGAAATATGCACTATTTTCAAATTCATTCGTATCAATCGCATCATCGCCATCGCTACACATTCTATGGTACAATTCGGTGGCACTCAAACGTTTTTCACTGTACTCAAATAGAATAGGATTATCGACAAGATGTTGCAAGCCTAACAAATGCGGCAAATCCTGTGGATTAAATGTAAATCTTATAGTGTCTCCGTTGCTTAATGGTATCTGGATACTTGTCTTTATCAGCTTTTCATAATCGGCAATAATATTTTTTATTATATCCAAAGGCTTCCTCCATAAAAAATAAATGTCTCCCGGCAAAAACCAGAAGACACTTATAGGCATTTTTCACTTTTTCCTCCGGAGAGTAAGATACTGTTGGCTCAATGCATAAACCAACGTGAAGACCTCCATTTGCATTTGGTATCGCTCACACAAACTTCATCAGTCAAGAGATTCTCTGCCCGTAAGCTAAAAGAATCTTATTTAATATATGCATAATGTATACAAATTATTAACTTTATCATACTTTGTCATACCTTATGACACTTTTGATGGTAACATAAACATGTTGATAAGTCAACAGAATTGATATAATTTTCTTATAAACTATATAAAATACAACAGTTTACCTCTGCCCTATAGCTCCCACCGGGCAGTTATTCATGACGTTCTCAGCATCGGCAGCATCTTCAATCTTTACCTCTTCATCGACTGCCTTCACAACACCATCATCCGTCATGTCAAACACAGCCGGACAGATTCCGTTGCACATTCCACAGCCGATACAATTTTCATTTACATAATACTTCACACATATACCTCTTTTTATATTTTAATTATCCCAATAACTTCTTTAAATCTTCTTCCGGAGTTGAGATTGGACCTATATTGTAATTATCCACAAGCACCTTCAACACATTCGGAGAAATGAATGCAGGCAGAGAAGGTCCAAGCAAAATGTTCTTGATTCCAAGGTGAAGCAATGAGAGCAGAATACATACCGCTTTCTGTTCATACCATGAAAGAACCATGGAAAGAGGAAGCTCATTCACTCCACACTCAAATGCGCCTGCAAGTGCGACCGCAACCTGAATAGCACCATAAGCGTCATTGCACTGTCCCATGTCTAGGATTCTAGGGAACGGTCCGATTTTTCCAAGGTCAAGGTCATTGAATCTGTATTTTCCGCATGCAAGTGTGAGAATAATGCTGTCCTGCGGGGTCTGCTTGACAAACTCTGTGTAATAGTTTCTTCCCGGCTTTGCACCATCGCAGCCTGCAACAAGGAAGAAATGCCTGATTGCTCCCGCCTTCACAGCTTCGACAATCGTGCCTGCATTTTCAAGAACAGTATTTTTTCCAAAACCGGTCATTACTGTCTTTCCGCCATTGATTCCTGTAAACACTGTATCCTCAACAAATCCGCCAAGCTCCAGTGCCTTTTCGATGACAGGTGTAAAATCCTTGTCCTCGCCGACATGTATTATTTCAGGATAGGACACCACCTCCGTTGTGAAAACGCGGTCTGAATAGCTCGCCTTAGGTGGCATAAGGCAGTTGGTTGTATAAAGGATAGGCGCCGGGAGATTTGCAAATTCCTTCTGCTGGTTCTGCCATGCAGTTCCGAAATTTCCTTTTAAATGGGAGTATTTCTTAAGCTCCGGATATCCATGTGCCGGAAGCATTTCGCCGTGGGTATATACATTGATTCCCTTATCCTTTGTCTGCTCTAAGAGCTGCTTTAAATCATAAAGGTCATGTCCGGTTATCACAATAAACGGACCTTTTTCAACGGTAAGTGTAACCTCTGTCGGCACGGGATTTCCGTAGGTCTTGGTATTGGCTTCATCAAGAAGTGCCATACATATAAGATTAATCTCACCGACCTTGAGGGCAAGCGGAAGCAGCTCATCCATCCCCATATCTGAGCCGACTGCGCGTAATGCTTCATAGAAAAATGCATTCACTGTCTCATTCTCATAGCCTAAGACCTGAGCATGGTATGCGTAAGCCGCAATACCTCTTATTCCAAAAAGAATGAGAGATTTTAATGACCTGATATCTTCATCCGCATGCCATACCCTGTTCATGTCATAGTCCGCGTTATTTCCTGAGGCCTCATGCACCTCATCAATCAGCTTCGTTATTGTCTCCTCATTGAAATTCACATTGGTAATAGTTGTAAAAAGCGACTTGATGATAAGCGCGTCATTTGCCCTGCTCATCTCATTATTCTCTGCAAGTCTTATGACTGCGCCGGTAAGCCTATCCTGAAGATTCGCAATCACCGGTGTCTTTCCGCACACACCGCTCCTTGTACAGCCTGTACATCCGGCTGTCTGTTCACACTGAAAACAAAACATATTGTTATCCATTATTAAAACTCCTTATTATTATTTTATTTTGGAACATCTGTCCCTGGTGTAATTTCCTCTTTCTGTGAAAAATGCTGCCTTGTGGTTTCCTTTCTTTTTTGATTACACATGCATTTTATCGTTTACAGCTCAAAAATTCTGTTGCCATGGCAACAATTTTAATAGTATAATTTTAATCAAAAATGCAATCATCATATATTAAACAGGTACGAATATGGCGGTAAGCTGTCTATGCATATGTTGACAATATTAAAACAAATCTTCACCATTTTGAAGTGATATCCCATCTGCCATATAGAGGATAATTATTGTCATAAACAGCTGGTGAATATTTCTTTTGCGAATATCTGAATTATCGTATTTACGGAGGAGCGTTATGAGTGAGAAGGTTTCTTATATTGAATATATAGATACAATTGCAGAATGTCCTTTATTTAAGGATATTCCTGTTGAAAAAATTGAAGAAATGATATGTTTTCTTAATGGTTTTGCAAAGACATACAAAAAAGGAGAAACTCTTGTAAGGCACGGTGAACCCTTTAGATACGCCGGAATTATACTCGAAGGAAAGGTTGAAGTCTCGTATACCAATTACCAGTTTGATAAGTTAAATGTAAATCATTTCACAGCTCCCAATGTCTTTGGTGAGGCTCTCGCAATAAAAAAAATCAGCTATAGCCCAATTCAGGTTGATGCCATAGCTGACTGTATTATTCTTTTTATTGATTTGAATTATCTGATGTGTTCAAAGGAAAGATGTTGTTCTGCATGCACATTCAATCATCAGTTATTGTTAAATCTCACAAGCCGCATGGCTGACCAGAACATCTTTACCAACCTTAAACTTCGGATTCTCAGCCAGAAGTCGCTCCGTGACAAAATCATTGTATATCTCTACAGCTTACAGCCGGACAGTAACAACGTGAGGACAATCCCCTTCTCGCAGACCGCACTAGCTGAATTTTTGAACGTCAACAGAAGTGCCCTTTCAAGGGAATTGGGTAGAATGCAGGATGAAAATATCATCCGGTTAAACGGAAAGGCTTGTGTCATTTGCGAATAATATGTATTTTCATCCATAAGCAGCATTGTGCTTCCTTACAGCTTCTACAGCATATAGTTTTAAAATCTATAACACTGTGCAGACAATATATGTTTTTGGCTGTAAACAAGTTTACATGTCCTTCTGTCTCATAATGTCCAGATGATGATTTCTCACCCAAAGGCACATATCAATTATTACTGCAGTCATGTTGATGAAATAAAACACAAAGCCAAGAATAAATATCCAGTCCAAAGCTATTCCCTGTGATACCTGCAGGCTTTTTCTTATAATTCCACAGATATAACCTATAAGAATAAAGACTTCAAACACAATGCTTTTTCCCTTGGCTGTTCTGGAGGTATAAGATTTATGAATGGAGATAGGCCATGACAGTCCCCAGCAAAAAATCATAATTGCTTCTAAAAGATTAATCATTGTTATATACCTGCCAGATAATCAATCATAATCCGGATTCCTTTCACCATGTCATCAAGCTCCATCGAATAGCGGTTGTCAAGTTCCTTTTTACCCTGTAGCTGCTCCGGCAAAAACGGGACATGTACAAAGCCCGAAATCATATTCCCTGATTTTGAGGCAAGGTACGCGCCGACATACATCACATGATTGCACACATAGGTTCCGGCTGAATAGGAGGCGCGGCAGCCTATCCCTGCTTCATTCACTTTTCTTATCAAATCCCATACCGGCAAGGTCGAAAAATATGCATTTTCTCCTTCCGGGAATATTACACTATCCACCTTTTCCACGCCCGCAGAATCCGCTAAAACTGCAGTTCCATCCGAATACATTCCATTGTCCATATTGATGGCTACACGCTCAACATGAATATACGGCGAATTCCCGGCCTGTCCAAGTGACAAAATAATGTCCGGGCTTTCCTTTTTTACAATTTCTTCCAAAATTCCGGTGGTACGGTCAAACTCAACCGGAAGAATCCGCTTAATAAGCTGTGTGCCCTCCGGTGCTGTTATTCTCTCAACTATAAGCTGGGATGGATTTAGTGTCCTGCCGTTGAATGCCTCGAAACCGGTCAGTAATATTTTTTTAGTTGCTTTGGTGTTTCCTCTTTCCATATTTTTATGTAAATTCCTCCGTCATTGGCAGCTTAAGTAATCATTCCTTCTATTTTAAAAAATATATTTCTAAGATTATATATAAACATATTTTCGAACATTTTCAATATTACTTCATTTTCACCTTAAAATCAACTTTAATATTACTTCAGACAATCTTTATTAGGTACTAAATTCTAAAATAAGAGGACAGATTTCTCCATCCCCTCAAGCTTTCCACTAATCCCATCTTATCTTTCTAACATCTCCTCAATGAATATCCCATACCCTTTAGCCGGGTCATTGACAAGCACATGGGTCACGGCACCTATCACAGAGCCGTCCTGGATAATCGGGCTGCCGCTCATTCCCTGAATTATTCCTCCTGTAAGCTCTAACAGCTCCTTGTCCGTTACGGTAAATGAAATCCCTTTATTGACATTATTGTTCGATAAATCCGCACCGGTTATATATATTTCGTAATCGCGCACAGCTCCGTCTATGAAGCTTCTTATATATGCCCTGCCCTTTTTTACATCCTGCTTGTATTTCACAGGCAGAGCATAGCTGTCAATGTACTTGTAAATATTCTCATGGCAGGTGCCGTAGATTCCGATTTCGGTGTTGTTCTCTATTTTCCCCAGAAAATATTCACTGCTGTAATTGATTGAACCTACAACCTCACCCGGGATTCCTGCCTTTCCCTTGACAATCGACCATATCCTTGCACAGTATAATCTTCCTCCACCTGAGGAGACAAGCTTGCCGGTATCTATATCGCTGATGCCATGTCCTAATGCCCCGAAGCGCCCATTCTTATCTATATATGTGAGGGTTCCCAGTCCCTGACAGTCATCACGAACCCATGTTCCGATTCTTGCCTTGCCATCCTTGTCTATAACAGGTGTTATGCGCACCTGTATATAGCTTCCATTGCGGTACAGTCCGATATTGACATGCTCACTTCCTTGCGATACTTGAAGGTTTAACTGGTTTATAAGCTCCTCCTTTGTCGCAACGCTGGTATCATTCACGCTTACTATATAATCTCCCGGCCACAGCACCTCTGAGGCAGGGCATCGGAGTGTTCCATCGGTAAGAGTGATGTCCCCGATATCGACAACCATAACGCCCTTTGTCTCAATATAGATTCCTACCGGGATGCCACAGGGAATGACAAGAACTTCATCACATACATTCAGCTTAACATTCTTTAAGTTGATGATTCCCAAAAGCCTGAAATTAAGATTATAATTTCCGCTCTCACCCGTGCTTATATTCAATGTGTCAAGAAGATTGACATTGACAGCTTTTACATTTGTCGCGTATGCCTGCACAGCTTCACTATCATCTCCTGTCTCCTTCTGTTCAACCGTTCCGACAAAAGGAACATTAAAATTCAGCCTCTCGACCGAATTCTTATTTAAATTGATTGTATCAGGAATTAAGTTTTTGACAGCATATATATAATAGACTGCACACCCGATTATCCCTGCGGCGAGGAGCCATATAAGAAATCGTCTGTATTTTTTCCTGCAATCAGTGCATACTCTTTCCATAATAACCCTCATTTCTGAGCGATTTAAAGCAAAATCACGATGGAAACATTACAAAAGACCATCCCAATCCATCATCAGGGCAACCTGTTTTCGCTCGAAACAGATTGCCTGTATTGAAGCCTTGTTATGGTCTTAGTATGCAACATATATTTATTTTAAAACAGACAGATTATGGTGTGTATCTTTTAAGCTCTCTTGCATTGGATACTGCGGTATCCGTAATTGAATCCCCGCCAAGCATTCTGGCAAGCTCCATAACCGAACCATCATAATCAAGTTCAGTTATATTGGTTACTGTCTTATTATCCCTTATTGATTTGATTATTCCAAAATGTTTCTTTGCCATAGCAGCTATCTGCGGAAGATGGGTTATGCATATTACCTGACGCTTTCTAGCAATCTGATCAAGCTTGTTAGCTACCATCTGTGCAGTTCTGCCGCTTATGCCCGTGTCTATCTCATCAAAGATAAGCGTATCTATCTCATCCTGATCTGCGAGGACAGTCTTGATTGCAAGCATTATTCGTGAAAGCTCACCTCCTGAGGCAACCTTTGCAAGAGGCTTCGGCTCCTCTCCCGGATTCACACTGATGAGATACTCAACGTGATCCATTCCGTTTACAGAAGGTTTTTCAAGCGGTTTAAAATCAATTCTGAAATCAACACTCAAAAAATTAAGCTCCATGAGCGCCTGAGTGATTTCTTTTTCAAGTCCTGCCGCGGCTTTTTTTCTTATTCTGCTTATATTATCTGCTGTTTTTACAAGTTTATCATAAGATTTTTCAAGTTCGACAAGTACAAGTCTGCGATTGGCTTCATATTCATTAAGGAAATCATATTTCTGTTTCTTTGCTTCAAGTGCCGCAAGAACACTCTCTATACTGCCGCCGTGCTTCGCCTTTAGGTTGTTTATCACATCAAGTCTTTCCTCAAGCTGTGAATATTTTTCCTCGTCAAATTCAAGCCCCGACATATATGCTGACAGCTCCCTCTCAAAATCTGATATAAGGCTCTCTATATCCGATAGCTGCGAGGCTAAACCTTCCATCGCCTCATCATACTGCATAACCTCACTTACCGCTTTATACGCCCTGCCGATAAGCTCGGTTGCATTATCACAGTCATCAGAATTGACACATTCCTCCGCCTGTGCGAGTGCCTCAGCGATTTTTCTTGAATTTTTCGCTCTGCGGTACTCAGCTTCGAGGCTTCCATCTTCTCCGGGATGTATCGCCGCCGCCTCAATCTCATTTATCTCATATTCAAGAAAATCGAGATTTCTCTTTCTCTGTTCCTCGTCCATGTCAAATTCGGACAGCCTGTGCCCAAGCGTCCTGTACTCCTCATAAGCCTTGGAATACTCCTCCATGGCTGGCTCAAGCTCATGCCTTGCATATCTGTCAAGTATCTGCAGGTGGTTAGCAGGATAGATAAGTGACTGGTGCTCATGCTGACCATGTATATCAATGAGGAGCGACGTTATATCACGGACTGTTGCCAGAGTGACATTCTCACCGTTTATCTTCATAATATTTCTGTTTTCAGTGAATTTTCTGGAAATCAGAACCTGATTGTCTGTAACAAAGATATCTTTTGCGGCGAGCGCCGACACAGTGGAAGCATCAACCTGAAACAAAAGTTCAACACTTGCATAATCCCCATGCTTTCCAAGAATATCGCGTGAAGCTTTTGCTCCCAGTGCAAGATTTATGGAGCCTAATAAAATAGATTTACCAGCTCCCGTTTCACCTGTAAGAATGTTAAGACCTTCATCAAAAAAGACATCCGCTTCGTCAATAAGGGCAAGATTCTTAACATGCAAATTAATTAACATATATTTCCTCCTTCTGACAGAATCTCTCTGTATAAAAGGTATCCCCCGTGAGTTTTACTTGTTTACCAGTTTATGTATCTTATCCATGAGGTCCTTCGTATCCTCAACTGTTCTCACCGCACACATTACAGTATCATCACCGGCTATACAGCCGACAATCTCATGCCATGGCATTGCATCTATCGCTGCGGCTACCGCCATTGCCATTCCCGAAACCGTCTTGACAACAAGAATATTCTGCGCCATATCAACTGATATATACGCTTCCTTGAGAATACGGATAAACTTCTCACTCATAGTGCTGTCTTTACCATCAAGAATTACATACTTCTGCTTTCCTGCTCCATTAGAAACCTTTGTCAGCTTTAACTCCCTTATATCTCTTGAGACGGTTGCCTGCGTCACATTATATCCTTCACTGTTAAGTCTGTCCGCAAGATCTTCCTGCGTTTCTATATCATACCTGCGTATGAGTTCAATAACCTTGGCGTGGCGTTCAGCCTTCATATTTAATCCCCGCTTTCATTTTATATATGCGTCTATATCACACTCATTTTCTTTCCCAAAACCTGAAAGAAGCTAAGCTTGCTTGTTTTTACAATCTTCGCCTTTTTAGGTGCCCTTGTAATAATAACCTTATCTCCCGAAATAAGATTGGTATGCAGCTCTCCGTCAAATGAGGCTACTCTCTCCTCCTGATTTGAACGGCTCTTACTCATCTTAACACAGATTTCATCAAACGAATCGAGGATAATACTTCTCTGATTGATTTTATGCGGGCATACAGGTGTGAGAATAATAAGCTCTGAGTTCGGCTGGGCAATCGGTCCCCCGGCTGAGAGATTATATGCAGTTGAGCCGGTAGGTGTGGAAATGATAAGTCCGTCCGCTGTATAGGAAGTCAAATATTCATCATTTACATATATATCGAAATCAATTACCCTGAGTGCTCCGCTCCTATTAATAACAATATCATTTAAAGCAACATTAGTATAAATAAGCCTGCCATCCCTGTATGCTTTGCCTTCAAGCATCATTCTCTCGTCTATCTCATAGTCCCCTCCGAGAACACAATCAATAGCCGGAAATGCCTGATCCTTCTCTATATCAACAAGGAAACCCAATGTTCCTATATTAATTCCAAGAAGCGGAAGCTCCAGCTGGCTTAAATCTCTTGCTGCCTGAATAAGTGTTCCATCACCGCCAAGTACAATAACGCAGTCCGTATCAGCCGGAACAAGATCAGCATTTGTATAGTTATAATCAGTATTATTCACAGCCTCTCTTGTCTGCGTATAACAAGTCTTTCCCTTAGACTCCAGATAATCTATTATGCTGTTGGTAAAAACTAAATCCTTATCCTTTGCCGTGTTGGTGACAATAAAAAATTTTTCCATCACTGTAGCCTTACCCTTCTGTAAAAAATTATATATATGTTACAACATTTCATGTGCTTTTTCAACAATTTCGCGAATATTAAACGGAAGTTCACCCGGCTCCTCATCACTCTTTCTAAGATGAAGCAGATATTCGATGTTCCCCTCCGGCCCCTTTATAGGTGAAAACTCAAGGTTAAGCGGAATAAATCCGTTAGCCGCTGCAAATGCCGTCACGTTCTCAATAACCTCAATATGGACTGCCTTATCCCTCACTACACCTTTCTTGCCTACCTTCTCCCTTCCTGCTTCAAACTGCGGCTTGATAAGTGCCGCAATCTCTCCACCGTCCCTTAACAGGGCGCGCACAGGCAGAAGAACCTTCGTCAACGAAATAAAAGAGACATCAATACTTGCAAAATCAATAACATCAGCTATATCCTCCGGTGTCACAAACTTGATATTCGTCTTCTCCATCACAACAACACGTTCATCCTGACGGAGTCTCCAGTCGAGCTGGCCGTGGCCTACATCAACGGAATACACCTTCACGGCACCATTCTGCAGCATACAGTCTGTAAAGCCGCCGGTTGAGGCACCTACATCCATACATACCCTGCCCTCCAATGATATATCAAAATGGGTCATGGCCTTTTCAAGCTTAAGTCCGCCTCTGCTTACATATTTCATAGTAACACCATGTATTTCTATCTGGCTTGTGACGTCAAACATGGAGCCTGCCTTATCTTCACGCTGACCATTCACGAACACATTGCCCGCCATGATGATTGCCTTAGCCTTTTCCCTCGAATCGGCAAGCCTGCGTTCAACAACGAGCACATCCAGTCTTTCCTTCATAGTAATCCTCATTTCCGAGCGATTTATCATCTGACGATGCCATAACAGCAACCTGCTCCCGCTCAACAGCAAATCGCATATACAGCTTAATAGCTGTCCAGTTTTTCTATGATTGCTTCAGGGGTAAATCCATATACCTCCTTAAGCTTATTCACTCCGCCATGCTGAATATACTCATCAGGAAGAGCAGCATTTATAACCTTTAAATTAAATCTGTTCTCATTTACCGCTCGCAGGACATTCATTCCAAAACCACCTGCAGAGATGTTCTCCTCTATTGTGAGCAGCTTTTCATGCTTATTTTCAAGCTCCTTAATGAGTCCTATATCTATAGGATTTTCAAATCGCGCATTGATAAGTGATGGGTTTTCCCCTCTTTCCTTAAGCAGCTTATACACCTGCGTTCCTTCCTCGATGGAAGCACCTATAGTTAATATAGCAGTCCCCTCTCCATCGTAGATTCGTTCAGCTTTTCCATAAGAAACCTCGTTTTTAATATCCGAAAAAATATCTGAAACACTACCCCTTGGATATCTGATTGCAACAGGTCCATCAAAGCTGTTCGCAAATTCCATCATATCCATGAACTCCAGCCTGTTCTTAGGAGCCATAACCGTCATCCCCGGTATAATATTCATATATGAATAGTCATATATGCCCTGATGTGTCTCACCATCACTCCCAACCAGACCTGCCCGGTCTATCATAAAGACTACCGGGAGTCCCTGGATACAGACGTCGTGTAAAATCTCATCGAAGCCTCTCTGCAGAAATGAAGAGTATACGGCAAAATAAGGCTTGAGACCGCCTGCTGCCAGACCTGCCGCAAATGTTACGGCATGCTCCTCCGCTATTCCGACATCAAAAAATCTCAGCGGAAATCTTTTCTGGAATCTGGAAAGACCGGTTCCTGCTGCCATTGATGCCGTGATGGCTACAATTCTATTATCCTTCTGTGCCATATCACAGATTTTTCTGGAGAAAACCTCCGTATAGCTTGTCTTAGCTGCGGCAACAGGCTTGCCGGTTACCACATCGAAAGGACTTACACCATGAAATTTCTCCGGCTTCAGTCTTGCCGGTTCATAACCTCTTCCCTTCTCGGTGATAACATGCACAATGACAGATGTGTTCATTTTCTTTGCAATCTTAAACAGCTTGCACAGCTTACCTATATCGTGACCGTCAACCGGTCCAAGATATGTGATTCCCATATCCTCAAATTTCATGCCAGGGAGAAAAAGCTGCTTTATTCCGCTCTTTGCCTTCTGCACCTGTGAAACTATCTTGTCACCATATACAGGAATTTTTTTCAGTGAGCTCTTTACATTGTCATTGATATCCCTGTAGGCATTGTCACCCCTGATGCCTGTCAGCAGCGATGAAATGGCACCTACATTCGGCGAAATAGACATATTGTTATCATTTAAGACAATTATAAAATTACTCTGGTTCTCTGCAGCATTATTAAGTGCCTCAAGTGCAAGCCCTCCTGTGAGCGCACCATCACCTATAATGGACACAACATAATTATGCCCACCCGACAAATCCCTTGCCTTGACATATCCAAGTCCTGCTGAGATTGATGTGGAGCTGTGGCCTGTGTCGAAGCTGTCACATTCGCTCTCACGCCTCTTAGGAAATCCGCTCATCCCGCCATACTGTCTGAGTGAATCAAAGCCCTCCTTACGTCCTGTAAGCAGCTTATGTGTGTACGCCTGATGTCCGACATCCCACACAAGCTTGTCCTCGGGAAGGTCGAATGAAAGGTGCATAGCCATCGTAAGCTCAACCGTGCCAAGGTTAGAGGCTAAATGTCCGCCCGTATGGCTGATATGCTCTATCAGAAATTCCCTGATTTCGGAAGCTAACAGCGGCAGCTCCTCGACAGGAACATTTTTTATATCATTTGCCTTATTTATTGAATCCAATACCATAGTATACCTCGTTTCATCTAATACATACGTTTTACGAGGCTTTCTATCAGCCATAAGAGAAACTTCTTTTCGTTCTCATCTGCTGAATCGACATTCTCAAGTGTATGCCTTGCATTCTCCGAAAGTCTTTCCACCTCAGCTCTGGCTGTATCTATACCAAATAAAGTCACATAGGTTGTCTTGCCATTCTTTTCATCACTGTTAAGAGGCTTTCCAAGCAATGCAGCATCACCGGTACAATCCAGAATATCATCCTGAATCTGAAAAGCCATTCCAACGCTGCGTCCTATATCCTCAAACTGTGCAACACTCTCGTTACCGGCGCCTGCCAGTATGGCACCCATCATCATTGACGCCTCAATAAGTGCACAGGTTTTTAATCTATATATATAATCAAGTCTTTCCTTCTCCGGGTGCTTTCCCGTAAAAAGAACATCAACGGACTGACCTCCAAGCATGCCATGCGGACCGGATTTCTCTGCAAATACGGACAATGCATGAACAGCTGCGTCCATGGTCTTAGCAGCATCAGCATATAAAAAAGCCTTCATAGCTGTCTGGGTTGACCAATGCAGAAGCCCATCCCCTGCCAACAGCCCGCATGCCTCGCCATATTTCCTATGTGTTGTAGGCTTTCCTCTGCGAAGCTCATCATTATCTATTTCCGGCATATCATCGTGTACAAGAGAATATGTGTGAAGATACTCCATCGCTGCCATGAAAGGCTCGCGGATTTCACTTTTACCACCCATAAGTCTATATACACTATCAATAAAAACCGGTCTTAATCTTTTTCCGCCTACCATAACACTATAGTTCATAGCCGAGACGAGTTCTGTTAAATATCCTTCTTCCACAGGAAGATACTTCTGTATTACCTCATTGGCATACTCCGTTCTGATACGAAGCTGCTCCTGATAGTCTGATATATTAGTTCCCATCAATTAATTTTCATCTCCATCTGAAGCCTGTGAATCAGCTTCATTTCTAAGTGTTATCAACTGTTTTTCTACCTTATCAAGCTGCTTTGAGCATTGCGCTGTCAGCTTAATACCTGTTTCATATACCTTAAATGCCTCCTCAAGAGATAATTCATTACTCTCGAGACGGCCTATAATATCTTCTAGTTGTTCAAAATTCTCTTCTATGCTGACACTCTTTGTCTTAGCCATTATCTACATCTTCTCCTTATCCGCAACGGCCGCACTGATACTTCCATCAGACACTATGATTTTTATATACTCTCCGCGCTCAACATCCTCTATCGACCTGATTGTCTTTCCCCGTGAATCCTCGAGATATCCAAAGCCTCCGCTGATTTTTGAAAGCGGAGAAAGTCCGCTTAATCTGGTCGCGGACAGCTTGAATCTATGACGGTAATTCTCCATCATTCTGTCCATACAGTTGTCAAGACGTAACCGGAGCGAATCAAGATACTGCTTATTATCAAGCAGCCGGCGCTCAGGTGCGCTGTTTCTAAGCTCCATATTAAGTGAAGCAAGCCTGTTTCTATATGCGCGTATTTTCTCAGACATCGCTCTGTAGAGCGTATCTTCATACTGCCTGATCCGTTCACACCACTGCGCATAGTCAAATACAGCCAATTCCGCTGCAGCTGATGGCGTGGGCGCACGCATATCAGCAACGAAATCTGCTATTGTAAAATCGGTCTCATGACCTACGGCGGAGATAACCGGTGTATTACACTCAAAAATTGCCCTTGCAACACATTCCTCATTGAAAGCCCAGAGATCCACTATGCTTCCTCCGCCTCTGCCTATGATTATTACGTCAGGATTCATCGCGTCAAGCGTCCTGATACCTTCACAAATAGTCTCAGAGGCTCCTTCGCCCTGTACCTTGGCAGGATAAAGATATATCTGTACATACGGGTTGCGTCTGTACGCGACATTCTGTATGTCGTGGATTACCGCACCGGTCTGTGCAGTGACGACACCGATATTGAGTGCATACTTCGGAAGAGGCTTTTTATATGAGGCATCGAACATTCCCATCTCCTCAAGCTCCGTCTTAAGTGCAAGATAACGCTCATACAATGCTCCTGCACCATCCCTCTGTACGGACTTGACATATAGCTGGTATTTTCCGTCTCTTTCATATACACTGATACGCCCGGAAGCTATAATCTTCATTCCATCGTCCAGTGTAAATTTCATACCCGCCCTGTCACCGGCATACATGACACACGCAAGGGCACCCGCCTCATCCTTGAGGGTAAAATATATATGCCCTGAGCTGTGATACTTGCAGTTGGAAACCTCCCCCGTGACACGCACATTCCTGAGCAGAAAGTCTGTCTGGAACATATTTCTGATGTATTGATTTATTTTACTTACGCTATATGCCTCCGAACCAGCCACGTTTCCAAACCCTTTCCCAGCAATATCGTCTATTGGTATATTTATAATCAAAGCTGTGTCATAATTGATATGTTACTTTGTGAGCTTTCCAAGTATTCCGTTTACAAATGACGGTGAATCATCTCCGCCATACTTCTTGGCAAGCTCTATAGCCTCATTGATTGCCACCCCGGCAGGAACATCATCGTCATATAAGGCTTCATATATTGCAAGCCTTAAGATTGTAAGCTCAACCTTACCTATACGTTCCTTCTTCCAGCCTACAGAAAGCTCTTCTATCTTCTTATCTATTTCCGGGAGCTTATCCTCTATAAGCCTGGTTCTGTCGCTTATAAGCTTCCTGTGCTCCGGTGTCAGCTCAAGCGGCTCAAAATACAGCTTGTCCTGCTCCGCTAACTCAGCCGCATCATGAAATTCCACACGGAATAACAGTTTAAATACATGCTCTCTTATTTCACTTCTTCTCATATCTGAAAATCCTTTCAATTCAGCAACAATGAAGGCCCCGAAATGCTCAAGGCCTTCATCATGCTCTGCTTATGTTCTATTTATTGTTTTCAACCTTAACGCCGGCAATCTTAATATTGACCTCAGCAACAGTAAGACCTGTCATAGTCTCGATTGCACTGGCAACTCGTTCCTGAATCTTTTCGCTGACCTCCGGTATTGAATAGCCATACTTAAGAATAACTGATATATATACAACCGCTGTCTTATCAGTTATCTCAACTGTAACTCCCTTGGACAGTACCTTCATGCCAAGCTTGCTTACAAGTTCATTGGTTATGTTGCCCGACATACATTCAACACCTTCAACCTCTGTGGCTGCAAGACCTGCAACTATACATACAACCTCATCCGCAACCTGTATATTACAAATTCCTTTATTCTCACATATTGTATATGTGCTTTCACTATTATTTGACATACGTCCTCCAATCTGCCCCCATCACGGAAGCCTGCAATACGGTAATATACATATATTATATATAATCCTTCCCTTTTTTGCAATTAGAAAATACACAACATCATTACTTCCTTTAAACCGTATTGCCGGTGGAGCATTTTTTTCTACCGCCGCACTTCAGGATACAGGCTGTGTTTCGCCATATGTTCCCTCCTCAGCACTGTCCGTCTCTGTCTGTCCCGGCACAGCTTCATCGTCCTTAATATCTGCCGATGTCTTGGCATCCTCAGCCTCCTGCTGCGTCTGTGATGTAAGGCTTACGGAAGATATTGTTATATTTTCTACACTGACACCCGACTTTCTTTTTATTATGTCCTCAATCTGTGCCCTCTCAGTATCGGAAAGACTTGATTTATTTACCACGACATCCGCCTGCCCATCCGTTATAGAGACAATCACATCCACGAACCCCTTTGCCTCTAATAGAAGCTCTGCCGCCGCCTCTCTTTCTGCTATATCCGTAAGCTCTATCATCTTATTGACCGCCTGAGCCTTGTCGGCTTCATCAAGAGAGGTATTATTTATTATTCCCAGAAGAGACTCTTTATTCGCAGCACGG
>ERZ1106943.2043-NODE-2043-length-18217-cov-4.205154_pt1 | contig 18217 bp, 16 predicted proteins | sample MGYA00403671_ERZ1106943 | MGnify/ENA primary metagenome ERZ1106943 (study PRJEB35170, sample SAMEA104062427) | human gut metagenome | biome: human gut; feature: human-associated habitat; material: faeces | place: Denmark | collected 2012-06-14 ...
AGCGTAGTTCTCGGTCGGCAGGCCGAAAGCGTCAAAGCCGATCGGGAACAGGACATTATAGCCCTCCATGCGCTTTTTGCGCGTGACGATGTCCATCGCGGTGAAGGGGCGCGGATGGCCGACATGCAGTCCCTGACCGGAGGGGTACGGGAACTCGATAAGGCCGTAGAACTTGGGCTTATCGCTGCCGGTGACGGCGGCATAGGGCTTGGTCTCTTCCCATCTTGCCTGCCATTTCTTTTCTATCGCTGTAAAATCGTATTTCATTTTGATCAATCCCTCTTTAATTTATAGAATCTGTTTCCGGAAGCCCCTGTAATCAGGGGCGCGGAAGGGATGAGGGATCGACCTCCTCCGCATCGCTCCAGAGGCGCTCAAGATTATAGAACTTTCTGGCCTCGTCGGTGAACACATGGACGATGACGCAGCCGAAGTCCATCAGCACCCATATATCGGAGCGCAGACCCTCACGGCGTATGGGCGGCTCACCCGCCTCGGAGAGCTGCTTGTCCACCTCGTCGACCAGCGCCTTGATATGCGTGGACGAGGTGCCGTTGCAGATGACGAAGTAATCGGCCAGCACGGTCTGCTTATCGGTTTTCAGAACCTTGATGTCTCTTGCCTTTTTATCGTCCAGAGCCTTTGCGGCAATGGCGGCTATTTCAGCGGAAGTAAGCATATTTGTTTTGCCTCCTAATTAAAATCAATCAACCAGCGCGGCGTACCATTCGCAGGCCTCAACGCTGTCCTTATACGGCTCCGCGCCGCCGGAGCGGATGAACTCAAGGCTCATCTCCAGCCCCTTGGCCATGGCCGCGTCTATATCCTCAAAGCACAGCTCGCGCAGCTCTTCAACGCCTGGGAAATCCCGCGTCGGCTCCACGAAGTCGGCAAGATATATTATCTTCTCCAGAAGCGTCATGTCCGGCTTGCCGGTGGTGTGCCAACGGATTGCGCCGTATATATCGTCCTCGATGCCGAACAGCTCCCTCGCGAAGGCCGCGCCTGTCTTGGCATGCAGCAGCTTCGGGTTTGCGACCTCGGCGGCGTCGTTGATGATACCATACTTTTCGCACAATTTCAACTGTTCTTCGGCGCTGAGCTTCTTCGTGATATCATGCAGTATTCCGGCCACCGCGGCGCGCTCAGGATCCTCGCCCCAGCGGTTTGCGAGACTGACGGCCTCGTTCTCGCAGCCAAGGACATGCGCTACGCGCTTCTCGGTGAGATACGGCATCACCTTTGCCCGCAGCCAGCTCAGCTCCGGCCGCGCGTCATAATAATGGCGGCGGATTATCTCGGAATACACGCTGTCCGGCAGCAGCTCCGAGCCGATGCCGAAGCGCAGCCTCTCGCGGATATCGCTGGAGCTTGCGGCGACGGGGTCGTGTTTCAGGATCACAACCTTCGCGCCGTACTTCTCCACTAGCACATCGCGCTGGCGGATGAGCTGAATGTCCTCGTCCTCATCGCGCGCGAGCACCGCGAGGGTGCAGTTTTCAAGCAGGTACTCAAAGCGGTACCATGACTCAAAGCTAAGGAGCATATCCGTCCCCATGACGAGGAACAGCTCGTCATCAGGGTAGCTGCGCCGCAGCTCCTCCACGGTCTGCGCGGTGTAGCTCTTTCCCTCGCGCTGCAGCTCCATATCCGATATCTCCGCGCCGGGGATACCGGCAAAGGCAAGGCGGCACATCTCGAGCCGCGCCCGCGGCTCGGGGCTGCCCTCGGCGAGCATCTTATGCGGCGATACGTTCGTCGGTATTATCAGAAATTTATCCGGCGCAAGCTCTGCGCTGACGGTTCTGGCGGCTTCAACATGCCCAAGATGCGGGGGGTTGAAGCTGCCGCCGTACACGACAATTCTCATTTTCCTGTCCTTATTGTGATTACTTGGCTTTCTTTTTGTCTTTGACCAGAACTATTTTCGGTTCTTTTTCGTTGCGCTTATACAGCACGAATTTTGTGCCTATCACCTGCACCTGCTCGGCCTTGCAGGCCACGGAGAGCGCGTCGCAGGCTTCGCGGGCGGTGAGCATGGAGTTTTCCAGCACCTTGCCCTTCACGAGCTCGCGCGCCGCGAGAGCTGCGCTTACAGATGCAACCAGATTTTCGTTTATGCCGCCCTTGCCGACCTGAATTATCGTGTCCTCCGCTGCCGCAAGGCCGCGGAGCTGGGCGCGCTGCTTACTTGTCAATGCCATTATAATACCTCTTAAACTTCTCTATAAATTCTCTCATCGCCTTGCCGCGGTGAGATATCGCGTTTTTCTCGTCGGCGCTCAGCTCCGCCATGCTGACATCGTAGCCCAGCGGGCGGAAGAGCGGATCGTAGCCGAAGCCGTTGCTGCCGCGCGGCGCGTCGAGTATCTCGCCCTCGCATTCGCCTCGCGCAGTTATCGTATTGCCGTCCGGCAGGCAGCAGCACACACAGCAGACAAAGCGCGCACGGCGGTTTTTCTCGTCGCCGAGCTTGCCGAGCAGATATCTGTTTCTGTCCGCGTCGCTCGCGTCGTGGCCGAAGCCGTAGCGCGCGGAGTATATCCCCGGCTCGCCGTTGAGCGCATCGACCACCAGACCGGAATCGTCCGCGACGGCGATGCAGCCGGTAGCTTTCAATACCGCGTCCGCCTTCAGAAAGGCGTTCTCCTCAAAGGTCGTTCCGGTTTCGTCGACCTCGAAGTCGCAGCCCGCGTCGCGCTGGCTGATCGGTTCCGCGTCCGTTCCGGCGAGAAGCTCGCGGAACTCACGCATCTTGTTTTTATTATTGCTCGCAAGGATTATCTTCATTTGAACAGCGCCTCCGCGAAGGTCTTTGCGTCGAACGGGATGAGGTCGTCTATCCCCTCGCCCACGCCGACGTACTTGACCGGAATGTTCAGCTCGCTCGTGATGGCAAACACTATGCCGCCCTTGGCTGTGCCGTCAAGCTTTGTGAGGACGATGCCGGTGAGGCGGGAGCTTTCAAGAAACTGCTTGGCCTGCAGAAGTCCGTTCTGGCCGGTGGTCGCGTCGAGCACCATCAGCGTTTCGACGTCCGCCTCCGGCAGTTCGCGGTCTATTATGCGGCGTATCTTGCTCAGCTCGTTCATGAGATTGGCCTTGTTGTGCAGGCGACCGGCGGTGTCGATGATTATGACGTCGCTGTTTCTGGCCTTGGCAGCGCAGATGCCGTCATACACGACGGCGGCGGGGTCGCTGCCCTCCTCGTGGCGGACAATGTCCACCCCGGAGCGTTCCGCCCAGATGCCGAGCTGCTCGGCCGCGGCGGCACGGAAGGTGTCGCCCGCGCAGAGCAGGACTTTTTTGCCCTCCGCCTTGAGCTGAGCGGCGAGCTTGCCGATGGTCGTCGTCTTGCCGACGCCGTTGACGCCTACCATAAGGATGACCGAGGGCTTGGTGTCGAGCTTCAGTGCCGTGTCGCCGACGTTCAGAAGCTTTGTCAGTATCTCGATAAGCCCCTCGCGCGCCTCGTCGCCATAGCGGAAGCGGCGCTCCCATGTCATCTTCTTGAGCCCCTGTACGACCGTCGCCGCGGTCGCCGCGCCGACGTCGGACATCACGAGCAGCTCTTCAAGCTCGTCATAGAAGTCATCATTATCGGGCTTGTAGCTCTGGAATATCTCCTCAAGATCCTCAAGATTGAGGCGGGTCTTGGTCAGGCCGCCGAATATTTTATCGAAAAATCCCATGTGTTTACTCCTCTATCGTTTTCTGCGCATTTTCAAGGTCAAGCTCTATCACGGTAGACACGCCCTTTTCCTGCATGGTCACGCCGTAGAGCATATCGGCCTCCTCCATGGTGCCGCGGCGGTGCGTGATGACAAGGAACTGCGTCTTGTCGGACATACGGCGCATGTACTCGGCGTATCGTGTGACGTTCGCCTCATCGAGCGCAGCCTCGATTTCGTCCATGACGCAGAATGGAGTCGGGCGCACCTTTAAGATCGCAAAATACAGCGCGATCGCGACGAAGGCCATCTCGCCGCCGGAGAGCAAGCTGATATTTGACAGCGCCTTGCCGGGCGGCTGAACCTTTATCTCTATGCCGCACTCAAGGACGTTGTTCTCGTCCTCAAGCACCAACGCCGCCTTGCCGCCGCCGAACAGCTCCAGAAACGTCTGCCGGAAGCACTCGTCTATCTGGCGGAAGTGCGTCAGGAATACGTCCTTCATCTCGGAGGTGATGTCGTTTATTATGCCGAGCAATTCGCTCTTGGCCTTGTCGACATCGTCCCTCTGACCGGTCAGGAACTCGTAGCGGGTGTTGACGCGCTCATACTCGTCTATCGCGCCCAGGTTCGGGTTGCCGAGAGAGTTTATCTCGCGGCGCAGCTCGTTTATCGCCCTGGTCGCCTTCTGAAGATTCTCCACCGGCTGGCGCACGGCGTTCGCTGCGCTGTGGCTCAGCTCATAGTTATCCCAGAGCTTGTCCAGCAGTTGCTTCTCCTCCATCTCGGCGGCGAGCTTGCGCTGCTCTATCTTCGCGGTGCGGCGCTCAAGATCGATGATGTCGCTGCTGCGCTGCTGCGCGTCCTTCTCGGCGCGGGTGCGCTTCCCCTCAAGCTCGATCTTACTTGCGCTTATCTTCGCTATCTCGTCCTTTATCGCGCGGATATCGGCGTTTATCTCCGCGAGTCTCGCGTTTTTCTCTTCAAACCGCTGCTCGAACTGCTCTATCTGCCGCTCGTGCGCCGCGACGGCGTTCCGCCGCGCTTCGCTGTCTCCGGTCAGGCTGTCGAGCAGGAGCGAGAGCTGGTGCACCGAATTTTCGGTCGCCCGCTTCTCCGCCTCGTTCGAGGAGACGCCGCTGCGCAGCTCCGCCTGATCCTCCAGCGCCATATCCAGCTGATAGCGGACGGCGGCAAGATTGGACTTTGCCCGCTCAAGCTCCGCATCGCAGGACTTCACTTTTTCGGCGAGGCCGGTACGCTGCTTCTTCAGCTTTTCAAGCTCGTTTGCGCGGGAGATTATGCCGCTGCCCTTGGCGCTGCTGCCGCCGGTCATCGAGCCGCCGGCGTTTATCAGCTGTCCGTCCAGCGTAACGATGCGCAGGCGGTTCCCGCTCGCCTTCGACATTCGCACCGCGGCGGCGAGAGATTCCGCCACGACGGTCCTGCCCAGCAGGTTCAGGAATATCTGCTCATACTTGCTGTCAAACTCCGCGAGCTCGCTTGCGATGCCGACGAAGCCCGGGTCGTTTACCGGCGCGTCGCGCATCACGCTGCCGCGGATGGTATCAACGGGCAGGAATGTCGCCCGTCCGGCGTCCATGCGCTTCAAAAGCTCTATCGCGCTGCGGCCGTCGTTTTGGGTGTCGACGACTATATTCTGCGCCGCGGCGCCCAGCGCCGTCTCTATTGCGAGGGCGCACTCATCGTCCGTGCGGACAAGATTTGCGACGGGGCCGTGAACCCCGCGCAGGTTGCCGCGCTGCGTCTCACGCATTATCGTCTTGACCGCGCGCGAGTAGCCGTCATAGTCCTTCTCCATCTCGGAGAGCATATTTATACGTGAATCCATGCTGCGCGCGTCGATATTGAGCTTCGTCGAGCGCTCGGAAAGCTGGTTCACTACCTGCTCACGGCTCTGCAGCTTCATGCGGCAGCCGTCAAGCACGTTGTTATTCTGTGCGGTTTTCTGCTCAAGCTCGCGGAGAGCAGAGTTTATTTCGTCAATGCGCTTCTGCCCCTCGTCAATGCGGCCGCGTATCTCGCTGACGCGGTTCTCCTGATCCGCGATATCGTCGAGCATGCGCTGCATGCTCTCCTTGCTGCTCTGGACGTTGGCGCGCAGCACCGCGGCATTCGCCTCACACTCGGAGGCCATGGCCTCGGCGGCGGACAGGCGCTCGCGCGCGTGCTCCGTCTCAACGTCCTTCTGGTGCATACGCTCCGTTATGCTCTCGGACGAGGAATACAGCGCCTGAAGCTCCGCCCGCGCCTGCTCCAGCTCGGTCTTGGACTGTTCGTACTCGGTCTTGATATTGTCCGCCTGGGAGCGCAGCTTGTCCAGCGTCTCCATCCAGACGGATATCTCCTGCACGCGCAGCTCATCGCGCAGCTTCAGATATTTTTTTGCGGTCTCGGCCTGCTTTTTCAGCGGCCCGACCTGAATTTCAAGCTCTTCTATCTTGTCGTTCACGCGGAGGAGATTTTCCTCCGTTTTTTCGAGCTTGCGCTCCGCCTCCTCCTTGCGGTAGCGGAAACGGGATATGCCCGCCGCCTCTTCGAATACCTCGCGCCGGTCGGTACTCTTGGTGGAGACGATCTCCGCGATGCGCCCCTGGCCGATGATCGAATAGCCGTCGCGGCCAAGGCCGGTATCCATGAGGAGGTTGTTTATATCCTTGAGCCTGACCGACTCACGGTTTATGTAATACTCGCTGTCGCCGCTGCGGTAATAGCGGCGGGTCAGCATTATCTCGCTGCTGTCATAGTCGAAGATGTGGGCAGAGTTGTCGATTATCAGCGACACCTGCGCAAAACCCAGCGGGCTGCGCTTCTCCGTACCGCCGAAGATGACATCCTCCATCTTCGCGCCGCGCAGAGCCTTTGTCCGCTGCTCGCCCATGACCCAGAGTATGGCGTCGGATATGTTCGACTTGCCGGAGCCGTTCGGCCCGACAATGGCGGTTATATCTTTTTCAAATGTAAGCCGCGTTTTATCGGCAAAGGATTTGAATCCCTGTATCTCCAGTGCTTTTAAGTACAAATGAATAACCTCTGATTTTAAAACTTAACAAGTTATTATATTATATATCTCAGGTTTTTTCAATGGAAACTATGGAAATTTCATCATTTTCCGCGTCTATCCCGCGTATTTTCAGCTCTTTGAGGCCGAATTCAGCCGTCAGGCGGGAGACGTTTCCCCGATGCTGGCAGACTGCCTGCGAAACGCGGCTTTTATTCACGCCGAGCGTGACCCTGCTCCCCGCAGGGACGCCGTTCAGCACCGCACGCATTTTATCGAGCATAAGACGGCTCTTCACGAGCTCGCCCAGCGCCGGATGATACGCGCCGCCCGCTGCCGCGCCGCCGGACAACTCGTCCGTCGGGTTCAGGCCGAGACGGATTATCGGTATCCCCGCCGCTTCGAAAAGCGGTACGATCGCCGCGCAGTATTCCACCGCGTCGGCCACCGTGTGCTCCTTATACTCTCCCGCCTGCCACAGATCGTAAAGCGCCGTATCGCGCACTATGACGGTCGGGTATATGCGCACGCCGTCCGGATGCAGGGCGATTATCTTCTTCGCCGTGTCCACCGTGCGCTCCACGCTGTCGCCGGGGAGTCCGGTCATCATCTGGAGTATCAGCCGGAAGCCCGCGGCCTTTATCTGCTTCGACGCGCTGACGACATCCTCCGCCGTGTGTCCGCGGCCGGACAGCAGCAGTATCTCGTCGCACAGCGACTGCGCGCCAAGCTCTATCGTCTCCACGCCGTATCTCTTCAGCCGTGCCAGCACCGCGCCGTCTATTGCGTCAGGCCGCGTGGAAAGCCGTATCGCGTCTATCTCGCCGCGGTCAAGATATTCCTTCGCCGCGCCCAGCAGCGCCTCCTGCTGGCAGGATGGGATGGCCGTGAAGCTGCCCCCATAAAACGCCAGTTGCCGCTTCGCCCCGTTGCGGGGCAAGGCGGCTGCTGACTCTATCGCGTTTTTCACATTTTCGACCCCTGCAGGCTCCTGCGCGCCGGATATGCGGCGCTGGTTGCAGAACACGCAGTCGTTCGGGCAGCCGAGGTGCGGCACGAAAACGGGGATGATGCTTTCTCTCGCGCTCACTCTCTCATCGCCTCCAGCGCTCTGCCGGCGGCCTGCTGCTCGGCTTCCTTCTTCGTTCTGCCGCTGCCCTCGCCGACGGGAAGCCCGTTGACGCAGACCTGAAACGTAAAGGTCTTGCAGTGGTCGGGGCCGCTCTCGCCGATAAGCTCATAGCTGATATGCTGATTGCTGCGGCGCTGCACAAGCTCCTGAAGCTCGGTCTTGTAATCCGCCGTGCGGTGGTTGTCGTCGATCCTTGCGTCCTTGAGAACGCGGGTCATTATAAACTCGCGCGCCTGATCCATGCCGCTGTCGATATACATGGCGGCGATGATCGCCTCGACCATATCCGCAAGTATCGACGGGCGCTGCCGTCCGCCGGTGTGCTCCTCGCCGCGGCCAAGGCGCATATATTCGCTGATGCCGAGTTCCAGCGCGACCTTGTGCAGGCTCGTCTCGCAGACGAGCTCCGCGCGCAGCCGTGTCATGCGCCCCTCCGGCAGCTCCGGCTCATGGTGATACAGGAAATCCGCCGTCACGATGCCGAGTATCGAGTCGCCCAGGAACTCCAGCCGCTCATAGCTCTGGCAGGCGGGAGAATGGCGCTCGTTGGCATAGGAGCTGTGGGTCAGCGCCGTTTCGAGAAGCTGCTTGTTTTTAAACTGATAGCCGATTTTTTCTTCCAGACCAGTTATTTCGTTCATTCCGCCTTTGCCTCGGTTCTGAGCTTCATGTATTCGATGTTTGCCTCTATGTCGGAGATTATGCCGGACTCGGCAAAGCTCTGCGCCTGACGCATCGCAGAGAAGATGCATGCGGCGTTGGAGGAGCCGTGCGCCTTGATGACGGGCTTGCTGATGCCGATCATCGCCGTGCCGCCGACCTCGTTGACGTCCATGGATTTCTTCATGACGCCGAGATCCTTTTTCAGCACCGCCGCTGCGAGCTTATTGGCAGTGTTCTTATAGAACACGCCCTTGAGCTGCTTCATCATATATTTGATAACGCCCTCGGTGCTCTTGAGAAGGACGTTGCCGGTAAAGCCGTCAGTTACTACAACGTCCGCCGCACCGGCGAAAACGCCCGTGCCCTCGACGTTGCCGACGAAATTGATGCGCCCATCTTCGTGCGCCTCCTTCAGCAGTGCGAAAGCCTGATGCTGAAGCTCGCCGCCCTTGGTGTCCTCGGTACCGACATTCAGCAGGCCGACGCGCGGGTTCTCGCAGCCCATGAGTTTCTTGGCATAGAAGCTGCCCATATACGCAAACTGAAGCAGATATTCCGCCGTGCACTCGACGTTCGCGCCGCAGTCGATGAGCATGACGCCGTGCTCCCCGCTCGGAAGAACTGGCGCCATCGCCGCGCGGCGGATGCCGCGGATGCGCTTGACGGTCAGCGTCGCTCCGGTGAGGAGCGCGCCGGTGCTGCCCGCGGAGACTACTGCGTCGCCCTTGCCGTCCTTGAGCATCGTGAGCGCGACGGCCATGGATGAATCTTTCTTGCGGCGGGTGGCGGTGCTGGGGTCGTCCTCCATAGTGACTACCTCGCTGGCGTTGACGACCTCTACCTCGCCGTCGGCGCAGCCCTCGGCCTTGAGGCAGGCTCTGACCTTATCCTCGATGCCGACGAGGGTGACGTCCACGCCAAGTTCTCTCTTCGCGCGCACAGCGCCCTTTACTATTTCCTCCGGTGCGTTATCGCCGCCCATTGCGTCAACGATTATCCTCACAGTGGAAAACCTCCTTTGCCATAAGGCCGTCGATAACGCCGAGCGCACGCTCGGATATCGCGGCGTTTTTGTTTCTCTTACCCTTGACCCTGTAGCCCAGGGGGCTTATTATACCGAAATTTATGTTCATCGGCTGGAAATCGCCGACACTGCCGCCGGAGATGTACAGCCCCAGCGCACCTATCGCGGTCTCCTGCGGGAAGTCCACAGGCTCCATGCCGAGCACGCGCGCGGCCGTCTCGATGCCGACGAGCATACCGGAGGCCGCGGACTCGACATAGCCCTCAACGCCGGTCATTTGACCGGCAAAGCTGATGCGCGGGTCGCTTCTCAGCCGGTAATAGCGGTCAAGGAGCTTGGGGCTATTAAGATATGTGTTGCGGTGCATGACACCGTAGCGCACGAACTCCGCGTTCTTCAGCGCCAGTATCATCGAGAACACGCGCTTCTGCTCGCCCCATGTGAGGTGAGTCTGAAAGCCGACCATGTTATATATCGTGCCGTCGGCATTGTCCCGCCGCAGCTGGACGACCGCGTAATTTTCATGTCCTGTGCGCGGGTCGATAAGTCCGACCGGCTTCAGCGGCCCGTAGCGCAGAGTGTCCACCCCGCGGCGCGCCATGACCTCGACCGGCATGCAGCCCTCAAAGACCCCGCCGTCGTCAAAGCCGTGCACCTCGGCCTCTTTCGCGCTGACAAGCTCGGTCACGAAGGCGAGGTACTCATCCTTCGTCATCGGGCAGTTTACATAATCCGCTGTGCCCTTATCATAGCGCGATGCGAAGAATGCGTTATCCATATCGACGCTCTCGAGCGTGACTATCGGGGCGACAGCGTCGTAAAAGTGCAGGTCGCTGTCCGGGCAGAGCTTTTCTATCTCTGCCGCTATCGCGTCGCTGCTGAGGGGGCCTGTTGCGATGACGACCTCTCCGTCGGGTATTTTATCCGCCTCGGCGGTGATGAGCTCAACGTTCTCATGCTCCTTGAGCGCGCGGGTTATATACTCCGAAAAGCCCTCGCGGTCAACGGCAAGCGCGCCGCCCGCGGCCACGCGGTTTGCGTCCGCGGACTCCATGATGAGCGAGTCCATCTTCCGCATCTCCGCCTTGAGAAGCCCGACGGCGTTGCTCAGCTCGTCGCTCCGCAGGGAGTTTGAGCAGACAAGCTCCGCAAAGCCCGCGGCCTTATGCGCGGGGGTATATTTCTCCGGCTTCATTTCGATGAGCCTGACCTTTATTCCGCGCTTCGCAAGCTGCCATGCGCACTCGCTTCCGGCAAGTCCGGCGCCCAAAACGGTGACTGTTTCCATTAATATTATTCCTTATCCTTTGCTTTTGCGGCGGTTTTCTTCGCCGTTGTCTTTTTTGCCGTTGTCTTTTTGGCTGCGGACTTTTTCGCCGCGGCCTTCTTTGCGGCAGGCTTCTTTTCCTCTTCCGCCGCTTCGCCGGCAGGCTCTTCCCCGCTCTTCGCGGCGGCCTTTCTCTTATAGCCGCGCTCGTCCTCAGGCACGAAGTTCGGGCAGACCTCGTTTATGCAGAAGGGCTTGAGCGCGCCGCGGCCGCTGCGCTTGAACATCGTCTTGCCGCAGGCCGGGCAGAAGTCCTTCGTCGGCACGTCCCATGTGATAAATCCGCACTCGGGGCCGCGCTCGCAGGCGTAGAACACATAGCCCTTTTTCGAGGTGCGCTTGAGTATCTTGCCGCCGCACTTCGGGCATTTGCCGGGCATTTCTATTACGATCGGCTTTGTGAACGTGCACTCCGGGAAGCCCGGGCAGGCGAGGAAATATCCGAACTTGCCCTTCTTCACGACCATCTGCCGTCCGCAGACCTCGCAGTATTCGTCGCTGAGGACGTCCGGCACCTTGAGCTTCACACCGTCCATGGCCTGCTCCGCAGCGCTCATCTCCTTGCTGAAATCGCCGTAGAACTCGGCCAGCACGTCGCGCCACGCAGCCTTGCCCTTCTCGATCTCGTCAAGCTCGGCCTCCATATGGTTAGTAAACTTCAGATCGACGATGTCCGCGAAGTGCTCCTTCATAAGCCCCGTCACGACCTCGCCGAGCGGAGTCGGACGCAGGTACTTTCCTTCCTTGATAACGTAATCATGGGAGGTTATCGTGGATATCGTCGGCGCGTAGGTCGAGGGGCGGCCTATGCCCTTCTCCTCCATCGCGCGTATCAGCGTAGCCTCGGTATATCTCGCGGGCGGCTGCGTGAACTGCTGGTCGGAAGTCATCTTCTCAAGCGTCAGGACTTCGCCCTCACTCAGCGACGGGAGCGGATTGGATATCTCCGCGCTCTCCTCGTCCTTCGCTTCCTCATATACCGCGGTGTAACCCGCGAATTTCATCTCGGAATACGTCGCGCGGAAGCTGCATCCGGCGGATACAACATCGACGGCGACATTATCATACACGGCGTTCGCCATCTGGCAGGCCGTAAAGCGCCCCCAGATAAGGCGGTAGAGCCGGTACTGCTCCTGCGTCAGATCCTTGCGCACAAGCTCCGGCGTGAGCTCCACGTCGGTGGGCCGTATGGCCTCGTGCGCGTCCTGCGCGCCGGCCTTGGTCTTGAAATGGCGCGGCTTGCCGGGGTAATACGCCTCACCGTAGCGGTTGATTATAAATCCGCGCGCGGCTGCCAGCGCCTCTTCGGAAAGGCGGAGCGAGTCGGTTCTCATGTAGGTTATAAGGCCGACAGTGCCGCGGCCGGTGATATCCACGCCCTCATAGAGCTGCTGCGCTATGGACATCGTGCGGCGCGGGGTCATGCCGAGACGGCGCGAGGCCTCCTGCTGCAATGTCGAGGTGATGAACGGAGGCGCGGGGCTGCGCTGCTTCTCGCCGCGCTTCACGGAATCGACGGTGAAGGGCTCATCCTTCGTCAGGTCGATTATTGCGTTGACCTCGTCCTCGCTGTGAAGCTCCTGCTTTTTCCCGTCGCGGCCATAGAATCTGGCGGAAAATCCGCCGCCCTCACCGCGGCTGAGATGCGCGTCGAGCAGCCAGTATTCCTCGCTGACGAAGCTCTTTATCTCCTCCTCGCGGTCAACGACCATGCGCGTTGCGACAGACTGCACGCGCCCCGCGGACAGGCCGCTCTTGACCTTTTTCCACAGCAGCGGCGACAGCTCGTAGCCGACGATGCGGTCGAGTATGCGGCGCGCCTGCTGCGCGTCGACCAGATCCTGATCGATATCGCGCGGGTGCTGGATGCTCTCAGTGACGACCTTTTTGGTTATCTCATTGAAGGTGACGCGGCGCGCCTTCTCGTCCGGCAGGTCGAGCAGCTCCTTGAGATGCCACGATATGGCTTCGCCCTCGCGGTCAGGGTCGGTCGCGAGATAGACTGTTTTTGCCGCCTTGGAATCCTTCTTCAGCTGGTCGATAAGCTCTTTCTTATCCCTCACCGGGATGTACTTCGGCTCGAAGCCGTGCTCTATGTCAACGCCCATCTTGCTCTTCGGCAGATCGCGCAGATGTCCCATCGAAGCCGTTACCTTATAACCGCTCCCGAGATATTTTTCAATGGTCTTTGCCTTAGCCGGAGATTCGACTATGACAAGATCCTTTGCTTTTGCCATTACGTTTCCTCACTTCTTTGCTATATTAAGCGCCACACGGCGGCCGGGATCACGGCGCACATAGCCCTTGATCTCCAGAACCGTGAGCTGCGAGAGAACTCTCGCCGTGCTCAGTCCCGTGCTCGCTATGATATCGTCAATATGGCTTGCGGACTTCCCGATCGCAGCGATGATCTTCAGCTGATCCTCATTTAGTCCCTCAAGCTGTTTCTTCAAGTCAATATAATCGCTGTCTTTTGGCTTGTCAACAGATTTTTTTGCCGGAACGTCTGCATTCTGTGCTTCCTCCTCTTCCGGCAGCTCACATTCGGGCAGCTCGTGCAGCTTTCCGCCGAAGCGCGATTCAAACTCGCTCAGCACATCCCAGCCGCACACGACGGGCTTCGCCCCGTCCTTTATCATCGCGATCGTCCCGACGCTGTTCGGCGCGTCCGCGTTGCCCGGAACCGCGAAGATCTCTCTCCCCTGCTCCATCGCCGTCTCCGCGAATAGCCGTGCGCCGCTGCGCTCCGGAGCCTCGACCACCGTCACGCCAACTGACAGCCCTGCGGCGATGCGGTTGCGGTCACGGAAGAAATGCTTCTCCGGCTTGGTTCCCGGCGGGTACTCGCTTATAAGCGCGCCCCGCGCGGCGACCTCGGCGGCAAGCGTTCCCGCCTCGCACTCATGCGGCGTACCCAGCACGCCGACGCAGCGGCCTCCCGCAAGCAGCGCGCCTCTGGCGGCCGCCGCATCCACGCCGCTCGTGAGCAGCGACACGACGACTCCGCCGCCCCGCACTATCTCATACGCGAGCTTTCTGCCCATTTTCAGGCCGTACGCGCTGGCCTTGCGCGTCCCGATGACGGCGATTGCCGCCTCATCGTCCAGCGAGTGCAGCCGTCCCTTCAGATATATAACGACCGGCGGCGCGAAAATATTCTTCAGGCGCTGCGGATAGTCCGCGTCCTGCATCGTCACCGCCCGTATCCCCTGCCGCGCGCACGCGGCTAGTATTCTATCCGCGCAGCTTATATCCCGCTTTTCAAGAGTCTCGGCTTCCTTCTTCGACACGCCGGTCAGCGTCTCGAACTCCCCGGCCGGAGCATAGAACGCCTTCTCCGCGTCACTGTATTTATCTATCAGAGCCGCCTTGGCCTTCGGGCTGACGGCAGCCGCGGAAAGCCAAAGCCAATATTTTATTGCCGACATTCCAAGCTCCGCCCCCTACGGTTTTCTTACAGGCTGCCCCTGCTCATTTCCCACATGATGACCGACGCCGCGACGCCCGCGTTCAGCGATTCGCTGTCCGGCCGCATCGGGATTATCAGCTGCCCGTCGCAGATTGCGAGCAGCTCCGTGCTCAAGCCGTTTCCCTCGCTGCCTACCGCGACCGCGGCCTTATCCAGCGGTATCTCCCTGAAATCCCGCGCCGTCTCGCTCAGCGCCGCGCCGTACAGCGGCAGGCCGTTTTCATCCAGCGCCGCGCGCAGCTCCGCGAGCGGCAGCTCCAGCACGCGCTGGCGGAATATCGCGCCCATCGTGGCACGCACGGTTTTGGGATTATAGAGATCGGCGCACACGCCGGTGAGTATCACGGCGTCCACGCCGAAAGCGTTCGCCGTGCGGATGACCGTGCCAACGTTGCCGGGGTCCTGTACGCCCTCGAGAACGATGGCGTTTTTCAGCCGAGCCGCGCCGATCCTGCGCATGCGGACAGCGAACAGCGGCCCTGGGCTGTTCTTCAGCGGCGACGCGTAATCGAACAGATCCGCCGGTGCGGCGTACTCCTTCGCTCCCGCAAGCCCCTCGACCTCCGTCGGCTGTTCTTTCCACAGAACCGAGACGATCTCCGCGCCGAAGGCGACGGCCTCGCGCAGAGTTTTTATCCCGTCGCACAGGAACTGCCCCTGTTCGCGCCGGTATGCGCCGTCGGACGCGAGCGCCCGGACGTTGGCGATATATGTATTCTTTCTTGAGCTTATGCTTTCAATACTCATCAACGCTTACCTATTATATAATATTTACAATATAGATTCCGGAATTATATATTATCATAATCCCTCCCGTTTTCAAGCCCCGATTTCGCCAAAAATTACCTCTGTCTCGCCTTCGGTGCGCGAACCGAGGAGATATGTCTCCCCGCCGGCACATTCCACGAGCAGAAACGGCGGGCAGGTCGGGTCAAGGCACAGCTTGAGCCTGCCGTATTCTGCGGCGCTGAAATCGCCCTTCAGCAGATTCTCCGCGCCGGTGCCGACGCTGCGGACAAGATGCTCCGGCAGCTCGTCGAGAAGCTCCGCGCTCTCGATATCCGCCCGCTCTATGCGGTACGCGCTCTTGTCCCCGCAATAAGCGACAAGCTCCGTATTCGTGAGTTCAAGCGATGTCGGCCGGTTCGTCACCGCATCTATCAGCGCGCCGGTGAACGGCATCGCCAGCAGGATCAGCGCGGCCATGCCCGCAAGCACCCTGCCGCCGGTGTGCGCGAGATTGACGGTCGTACTGCTGCCGACGCGGCAGTTGACGACCGTGCGCGTATCGTGCGGGTCGTAATACACCACGCCGCCGAGCCACTTATCGTCCTCGTCGGCATACCAGCCCCTGCCGCTGCTCTCGGTGAGCCGCGCCTGCAGTTCGCGCGTTTTAAACTCGATGCGCAGCACCGCGATGACAACTATCGCCGACGCGAGCAAAATTCCAAGCAGCGACCGGACCGGATTGCCGTCTGACAGCCACACCGCGAGGCTCACGAGCGCAAGCCCGTATGCCGCGGCCAGCCATATCCGCTCCCAGCTGCGGCGGCGAATGCGTGTGAGGGTATTGGTGAGGTCGGTGTCCGCGTCCACAAGCTCCGCGCGGCGGCGGAACGCCCAGCGGAAGCAGGCAAGGCACGCAGCCGCGCCGACTGCATTGGCGGCGTATATCGCCCACATCACGCGCTCAGACACCAGCGGCAGCAGCGCAAGCGCGATCGCCGGAACAAAGCACCACGCCGATATGCCGTGCGGCTCCTGAATGGCTTTCAGATCAACCGTGCGCGTGTCGCCGCGCTCCGCCGCCCAGCCGCGGCTGCGCTTGATGCGCTTCAGGTCGCGGTTGCAGCGCAGGTACGGTATATACGGGATCACGATGCAGACGTCCGCCCACGTGAGATACAGCGTCATAGAAAGGCTGACGCTGCGGATAAACACGCACGGCACGACCGCGGCGGTCAGCACGGCGCAGACTATGCCCAGCTCCTTTTTGAATTTTGCGAGCCGCCGGCAGACCTCCGCGTCCTCGCGCGCCTCAAACGGCATCGTCACGCCGACGACGATGTTCTTTGTGAACTTCGCCTCACCGCCGAGCACTCTGTACATCAGGTACGGCAGCCATATGAGACTGCCCCAGAGAATGATTCGCCAGATCATTTTGTCTCCTCCTTGTCCTTATCGCCGTAAAGCTTATCGCACAGCTCCAGAGTCTCCGCGCGGCCAAATCCCGCAAGGCGCAGCTCTGAAAGGCTCAGTCTCAGCGCGGACAGCGTTTCCTCCGAAACGCTTCCCCGCTCCCCACGCGGCGCGACAGCCGCGCCGCTGCGCCGGTCGGTCGTAATATAGCCCTCCTGCTTCAGCAGCTGGTAGGCCTTGCTCACGGTCATGGTGTTTATGCCGCTCTCCTCAGCCAGCGCGCGCACTGTCGGCAGTTTCTCCCCTGAAATCAGTCTGCCGTCTGCAATGCCGATGATGATCTGGTTGCGGAGCTGTATATACAACGGCGTATCACTTGAAAAGTCGAAGGTCAAAAGCATATAAAACGCCTCCTTTGTATTATTTATAATAATACAAAGGAGACAAAATGTCAATGCCTATAAGCTGCGTATCATTCTTCTCTGCCGGGCTCCGCAGGCTCCTGCACCCATGTGCGCTCGCTGATTATATAGCGCGGGCGCTGCTTCGTTTCAAGATATATTTTCCCGATGTACTCGCCTATGATGCCGAGACAGATAAGCTGTACGCCGCTGACAAAGCAGATTATGCACGTCATGCTCGCCCAGCCCGCGACGGCCTTGCCCGCTATCGCCGTGATGAGCGCCCACAGCACGCCTATGAAGCTGATGAGCGCGACGGCTGCGCCGAAGCCGGTTATCATCCGCAGCGGCTTCACCGACAGGCTCGTGATGCCGTCGACCGCGAGAGCGATCATTTTTTTCAGCGGATAGTGGCTCTCTCCCGCGATGCGCTCCGCGCGGGAATAGCTGACTGTCGTACTCTTGAAGCCGACCAGCGGCACAAGGCCGCGCAGGAACAGGTTGACCTCGCGGAAGTTTGCGAATTCCTTCAGTACACGCGCGCTGATGAGCCGGTAGTCCGCGTGGTTATACACGACCTCCGCGCCCATCGCGGAGAGGAATTTATAAAAGCTCTGCGCGGTGAAGCGCTTGAAGAAGGTGTCCGTCTCGCGGCTGGAGCGCACACCGTACACGACCTCACAGCCGTCGAGATACGCGTCGACCATCGCGTCCATGGCGTTGATGTCGTCCTGTCCGTCGCAGTCGATGGAAATGGTGATATCGCAGCTGCCGCTGTGCAGCGCCTCCATCAGGCCTGCCAGTACGGCATTCTGGTGGCCGCGGTTGCGGCTCTGCGCAATGCCGATGAAGTGCTCGTCCTGCTTTGCAAAGCCCTGAATGAGCTCCCAGGTCTTATCCTTGGAACCGTCGTTGACGAACAGCACCCGGCTCCTGTCGCTCACAAGGCCGCGGGCGGCAAGGTCGTTGATCTTTTGCAGGAACAGCGGGGCCGTGATGGGCAGCACTGCTTCCTCATTATAACAGGGGATCACGATCCAGAGAATCGGTTTGGACATGGTAAAAACTCCTTTTTATCCTTTATTGCACCATCTGCTTCAGAGCGTCCGGGTCCAGCAGTTTGAAGCTGCTTTTAAAGGTATCCAGCAGGCCGTCCTTCTGCATCAGGCTCAGCTCCCGGCTCAGGGCACTGCGGTCGCAGTTGAGGTAGTCGGCCAGCTGCACGCGGGAGAACGGAATGCTGAAAGTCAGGCTCCCGGCCCGCTCGCTCTCGTTCAGCAGGTAAGCGCACACCTTGGCGCGCAGGCTCTTCAGCACCAGCAGGTCCACCCGGCGGGAGAGCAGGAAATATTTATCGCTGATGGTCCGC
>ERZ1106943.2048-NODE-2048-length-18156-cov-4.939119_pt1 | contig 18156 bp, 11 predicted proteins | sample MGYA00403671_ERZ1106943 | MGnify/ENA primary metagenome ERZ1106943 (study PRJEB35170, sample SAMEA104062427) | human gut metagenome | biome: human gut; feature: human-associated habitat; material: faeces | place: Denmark | collected 2012-06-14 ...
TTTATCATTGTTTTGTTTCTCCTTGTTTTGCCCCGGAATGCCCTGTTTTGCAAGGGTTTCCGGGATTTGTGTAGTTTGCTCTGAAATTACAGATTGTGGCAAATTGGAGCAGAACCCTGCAAGTTGTTACTACCTGTTAGTAGTAAAATTAGTAGTAAAACGAAATTTCTTACTACTAAGGATTTTTACTACTTACCTGGTAACTCACTAATCAATGGTTGTATTGTCTTATAAATGTGTGAAACCACTGTTCCATCTGAATACAATTTTAACAATCCATTATTCACTTGCTGTTTAGTTTCTGACTTTAAAATAATCTGAATGATTTCCTCTTTGCAATCCACATATATTTTCTTCTTAAAGTGCTGACCAAAGAAAGAACGAACCTGCGATTCTCTTTTTGCGACTTTACTCTTTGATTGCACAAATTTCTCAAGAATAGACTTAACATCCTCATATACTTCGGAATAGTTATTAAAGGAGTTCTTGAAGTCATTGTGAATTCCATTTAGCATTCTTTCATCATTACAATGAGCAATAACAAACTTGCAGATTCTATTTGCCGAATTTCTATCATATCCTATAGCCACAAGTCCATGCTGCATAAACAGGTTTAATTCACTTCTATCATCACCTTCAAATTCATATGCCATACCTGCACTAATTTTACTATTCACAGTCTGCACATTACTTTTTGTTTGAGATACTGTCTGTGTTTTTTGCCTCTGAGTAGAAGCGGTTCCCGGCAACTTCTCTTTTCGTGAAATATTAGGATAGCCTTCCTCTTTCCAAAACTTAACTATGTTATCGTAATCCTTATCCTTACTGATAATCACATAACTACATTCCTTACCATACACTCCCAACAAATGGCCTAGGTAAGAAACCAGATGCATATCCAATGACTGCTTTCGCACTGGAACTAAATGAGATTTGATATCTCCATTTAACCAAAAAATGTCCTGTCTTATATTTGTTGCATTCTGTGTTGAGAAAATATGCACATGTTCTTCCTTTGTCATACTTTCAATATTTGCAATGCCATCATTATGAACATTTTCAAAATCAATCAAATAAAAAGTTTTCATTTATCTATTCACATCCTTTTCAAGGCAAAATTTTTCCAAAATATATTATACAATCTTATTTTCGTTTTTTCTATAGCAATATAACGCCCCAATCATCAAAAGCCAGAGCGTTACCTATCATCTATATTAAACTACCTTAAACCTCTTCTGTGACATCGGTTTCTCTTTCTTCTGCTCAACCTCTGCCTGTGCCTTCCTAAACTCTTCCATCCGCTTCAGTTCTTCCTCTGCATCATCGAATCCGATATGCGTGTACACATTCATTGTAACTGATATATCCGAATGCCCCATAAGGTACTGTAACGTCTTCGGATTTATTCCCGATTTTGCCATATTCGAGCAGTAGGTATGGCGGCACATATGAGGGGTTATCTTAGGCATCTGCACCTTGTAAATCTCATTGTACCTGCCAAGCATACTCCTAAATCGGTGTTCCCAATGCATAGCCACAAGTGGCATTCCGTTCTTGTCAAGTAGACTAAATGTTCCGTGGTACTTGTATCGGTTTATCGGAATATCTTCTCTTAACTTTCCATACGCTACCTTTCTTCTATACTTTGGTGCAAAAACTATATGATACTTACAATTCCATGTAGTATGTGATAAACTGTTATTGTTGTTCATACGGACAACCTCCTTTGTTTTTAATGTGGTTGGCAGACCATCATTATTATAACAAAGGAGCTTATCATTGCACATCACTTAAGCTCTTTCCACCACCCGCATAGCAGGTGGTTTATTTATTTGCTACATTCCATTTCTCCTCCAAGAGAAACTACATTTCGCAAATGAGGCCTCTATGCCTATACAATTAAAAAAGCTTTCGTCCTAAAAAGGACGAAAGCCAATGTTCCGTGTTACCACCTTTATTTACAGCCTGCTTACGCAAAACTGCCTCTGTGTACTGCTACTTCTTCTTATCACAGCCTGTGTTCTTTATATTATTATGATCATAATGACCACAAGAATAAGGTCATTATATGCATAAAAAATTGATTTGTCAACTCATAAAATTTATCATTTTATACGGTTTTTCATACGGTTTTGGATTTCAATATCCAGCTGTTTCTCATACGCTTTAACATTGATCGTACTGTTATACATATCCACATAATGATCCCATGCTGCATCAAATTTGTCCGGCGATGTCATGATAAGTTTCGGCAGCCATTCTTTTTTGAGAAGTTTCATATCTTCTTTGGCTTTTCCATATTCCGTATCCATTCCCCAGTCTTCTGCACTAGGATAGATCGGATACCATGGATCACCTTCTCTTTCTTCTCCTAAAAAGTCTGACCATATCTGATAACCATAAGCATCTAAGACCTTCTTATCATATGCTGATAAGGACGCATAATATTCACCCGGCTGTTCTCTCGGAAGTACGGTATTGATTCCATCCGGAAGCATTCCCTCGTACGTTGGAAAATATTCATATGTACAACTGTTCTGCTTGAGATAATCATCATTGTCCCAGTTATCCCGCTGCTCTTTGGTGCGGTAAAATACACCATTTTCACCCACTTCGTAATCTCTGCCTTCTTCTCCCCAGTAGCGGAGTTTCATCACTTCGTCCGAAAGCAGATCGTTTAAGAACTGTAAGGCACCCTCTACGTCCTGACAGGAAGTAGAGATTCCGATTCCCTCCCCTGTCTGCAAGTTGTATTCTATACAGTTATAATCAGGCTTGATATCTTCTGATGCGGTAATTGGGAATGGCACATAAGTATATTCCTCTTTTCCATTTGCATACAGGCTGTTTTGTGCACTCTGGATCTCCAATATTGATCTACCATGCCAAGTACATTTCCCTGCTTGATTTTTTCTATATACTGATCATAAGAGAGCATAAAGGTTTCCGGATCGATCACACCTTGTTCGTATATGCTGCTTAGTTTCTTATAGTACTGCTTTGCTTCCGGTATCGTATCATAGACTTTCGCTGTCTGCGTTTTTCGATCAATGACCGCACAGCCGTCATTTGGGTATCCGGCTAAAAACATCGGTGGATTTTCCAGACAGAAATACCGCCAGTCATCACATAAGATCTCAAATCCGATCGTATCTTCTCCGTCCGTCTTAGGATGTTCTTTCCGATAATCACAGATAAGATCAAAATAGTCATCAAGTGTCTGCAATTTAGGGTAACCTGCCCATTCCAGCACTCGTTTCTGTATCCAGAATGCCTCTCCCGATTTCATTACTTTCGTATCATGCCCACGGATCACCCCATAAGATGGAATAAAATAGATATGTCCGTCTTCTTTACGGTAGGATTCCCACTGTTCATCTGTCATATAATTTTTAAGATTCGGATAGTCATCTAAATAATCCTCAAGCGGAATAAATGCCCCTGCATCCAACAACTCCTTTGTAGCATCACTTCCCTGAATAAAATCAGGATATTCCCCCGATACGATCATACTTTTTACAAGATCAGATGGATTCTGCCCATCTAACCATGTTACTTCTGCTCTTGCTCCTGTAAGTTCGGCAATCTTATCTTCCATATAATTATCCGCTTCCATTTCACTTCCCGGAAAAGCCAGCGTTGCCGTAAAAACTTTGACTTCCTTCTGCTGCGAACTGACCATATGCCAGATACATCCCGTCGTGATAATGACTATGATTCCCAACGCAATACCAATTTTCCTTCTCCTGTTCATATGCTAATTCCCCCTGCCAGACTTTTTAAACTTCATACGATACTGATTCGGTGTGATCCCATATACTTGTACAAATTTATTGATAAAATAATCTGCTTTGCCAAATCCGGTTTCTTCTGCAATACGATAGATCCTCGTATCTGTATCTTCTAATAATTCTTTTGCCTTCTCTAAACGAAGCTGGTTCAGATAATCCCGGAATACGATATGATACCGCTTTTTATATAGCTGTCCTAAGTAAACATTGTTGATATAAAACATTTCTCCTAAAGAACGCAAGCTGATCTTTTCCATATAATGTTCTTTGACATAAGCATCGATTTTATCTAAGATATTCCGGTTTTCCTGACTGCGTACCTGTGCAAAATAACCTGCATAATCTGCAAAAAAATCGGTAATTTCTTCCGGTCTGCCCATCATTACAAGATGATGGAAAGATTCATTGCCGATATATTCAAAAATCTCCTGCTGGTTCGTTTCATCATCAAATTCTTTTACCATTTCCATCAGACGGTATAAAATATGATAGATACTTGCACTGATCATTTCAAGATTCATCTCACTGTTTCTGATCCCGGCAAATACCTTCTGGGCTGCTGCCTCGATCTTTTCCCTGTCGTTTTCTCTTACAGCCGATAAAAGTGTATCAATATCACTTTCCGATATTTCAAATGATGTCTTTCTTCCTGCTGCATCTTCATAAAATACCTTATTCTTATCTTCACTCAACCCATAAAGACAACGGCTTACCCGCACTGACCGGAAAGACTTTCTGATATCCTCAAGCGAATTTTCCTGACTGCCTGCATATACCTGAAACGTCTGTGAAAAATGATGGCTCATCCGCCTTTGGAGTGCATCTAAAAATTCTGCCTCTGTCTGGTTATTTTTCTGATACATTTCCGGTATTAAAAGCAGTGCAGCTCCGCTTATTTCTTCTTCTGTTTCCATGATCGGTACTCCATGTCCGCAAAATTCTTTAAGGATCGCCTGTAAATAGGACACTATTTCCTGTTCCTCTGGTTTTAGCTGAGAATCTGCATCCATACATTCGATGCTGACATACTTCCACTGATTCGATGGAACCACATGGCTATATACGGTTTCTAAGTCATCTTCGGTATATTTTCCATGCACTACAGCTGAAACAGCAAAGAAATAATGCTCCTGTTCCTTTACCTGCATGATCTGATGTTCTTTGTTTAATTTATGGAGGATATCGGATAATTCTTCTTTCTGGATCGGTTTTAACATATAATTTTTTACCTGCATACGGATTGCCATTCTGGCATATTCAAAATCCGCATATCCTGTTAAAATTACAAACTGTATATTACGGTGCAGTTTTTCCTGTACATACTTGATCAGTTCAAGCCCTGTCATCTTCGGCATACGGATATCCACAAACACGACATCTACCTGACTTTCCTCTAAAATAGCAATGGCATCTACTCCATTTCCCGCTTCACCGATGATCTCATATCCATATTCTTCCCAGTCTACTAACTGCCTTAGCCCTTCTCTGATATACTGTTCATCGTCCACAAGTAAAACTTTTATCACATACATTCCCCCCATTTCTATCTGGTTTTATGACTGTTCTCTGTGATTTGGCATACGGATACAGATCTCCGTTCCCTCATCGATTTCACTGCTGATCTCAATCTGTACTTTATCCTGATAATATTGCCTTAATCTTAAAACGGTATTTGCGATCCCGATACTCTTTTTTGCCGTCTGGATATAACTGATATCGGTCTGTGATACGGTTTTCTGAAGCTTTTCTAATTGTTCTTCTTCCATACCGCTGCCGCTGTCAAGTATCTCAAAATACAGATCTTCTCCATCTTCTGAGGCAACCACTGTGATCTGCCCGCCATTGATACTCTGCTCAATTCCATGCACACAGGCATTTTCCACAAATATGATCAATACAAAACGTGGGATATAATACCTTCTGGCGGAATCCTGTATGCAAAGAGAGAATTCAAACCTGTCACCAAACCGGTACTTTTGAATTTCTAAATACCTCCGGACATTTTCACATTCTTCATCAACCGTTACAAAATCCTGACTCCACTGGATATTTTCCCTCATCAAAACAGCAAAATTTTCAAGGATCTTTGCCGTTTCCATCTCTTTTTTCAATACACTGTGCATTCTTATACTCTCTAGGGCATTAAAGATAAAATGCGGATTTAACTGGCTCTGTAAGGCATTTAATTCTGCCTGCTTTTTGGAAAGTTCAAGATTCTGCTGTTTCTCTTTATTTTTATATACCACTTCGATTAATTCCCGGATACGCATGATCATCAGATTATAACTGCGGATCATGCTGCCGACTTCATCGCTGCCTTCTTCACAGTGAATGACTTCATAAGTCCCTTCCTTGACCTGATCCATACAATGCTGTGTCAATGCAATCCTGTCATGTAAGGAATGATAAAATAAATACAAGACCACACATGGAAGAAGCAGATTCATAATATATAAGAGTAATAATCCGTATCTCTGACTATTCAGGACTTCCGACAAACCATGATGATCCTCTGTCAGTACAAAGAAAAACTTTTTTCCATAAAATTCTAACTCTGTTTCTTTTTTGCATTCTTTGAGAAAAGAATCTGACCAATTCTTCATCTGCTTTTTCTGCGTATTTTTCTCTGTTGTAGAAAAAAGTATGGTATCATCCGTACAGATATAACAGTCTGCACTACCGCTTTCCATCTGGATCTTTTTTAACAGCTTATCATAATTAAAATCCATCATTACAAAATCATTGGTATTTCCTTCAATCTTACGAATCCAGACAAGATGTCTGCCCTTTCCGATATATCCACCGGATTTTTTACCATCTTCATAAAAACTGTATAACATGACCTGCTGGCTGCTGTTTTTAAATGCCTGATACCAGTCGGCATCTCCTACCGTATCACTCTTCACAAAATATGAACCATTTGTGATCGTCCGGTTATCTGTGCAGACTGTAATCCCATAGGCAGACTGCCCTGTATAATAATACTGGATGACATCTGCTCTCTGCAAGCGTGTATATGCACTATAATAATCTGATTCTGACTGATAATATGTTCCTAAGAAATTTTTGAGTCTTGCATCCCTGTGCAGATAATCTGCAATGGAAGTCTGCTCAGCTACTGCGTTCTGAAATTCATACACGATCGCATTTATACTGTTCTCTAATGTTTTCTGCTGTTCACTGTCACTTCGTTTTTTCATATTCCAGAAAATAAAGCTGTTTGTCGTGATCAACGGAACAAATACACATACGATGATCAGAATTGCAATCTTTTGCTTTAGCCCTATGTTGTCCATACTCATTCTGATTTTCTCCATGTCCGTTTCCTATTCCTTCCACTTTCCATGCACAATAAAATCATTTCTCTCATTATACCATAGATACAAGGATAAGTGTATGGAAATATAATAAACCGGATATAAGAAAAACCGCGCAAAGGGCGAGCGCGGCTTTTCATTTTCAATTTGTCATTTATTTGACTTTGTAACTGGATGTCTTTGCTTTTTTCAGCATATTCTTGTAAGCCTTTGCTTTTCCCTTTGGAACTTTAAAGGTTGCTGATTTTTTAATTTTCTTAAACGCATTCTTTCCAATTTTCTTCAGATTTTTACCTTTTATTGTTACTTTTGAAAGTTTCTTATCACCATAGAAGGCATTTGCACCTATCTTAGTAACATTCTTTCCGATTGTTACTTTTGAAAGTTTCTTATCACCATAGAAGGCATTTTCACCTATCTTAGTAACATTCTTTCCGATTGTAACTTTTGTCAGCTTCTTCTGCTTCTTAAATGCATTCTTTGAAATTTCTGTTACTTTAAACTTCATCTTCCGGTAAGTCACAGTTGCCGGGATCGTAATGCTCTTTAACTGCTTCTTAGAGCCGATAACGGTTACTGTTTTTACTTTTTTGCTGCAGGCTGTGACTTTATAGGTCAGTTTCTTTCCAATCGTAAAGGTCTTTCTTACATAACTCTGCATGGAATCCTTTGAAGGTGTCTGGGTATTACCATCTGTACCGCCATTTGCCGGTGTCTGGGTATTACCATCTGTACTGCCATTTGTCGGTTTCTTGGTATTACCATCTGGTTTTTTGGTATCATCATCCTTTTTACCACCGTCTGAGATTGTTGCTTTTGCTGTATTGTATGCCTTGCTTAAGCTGTCAAATACTTTATCGATCTCACCCTGGTCTGCATCTGCTTTTTCTAATAATGCTTTTGCTTCTGCAATTGCTTTTTCTAAATCTGTCTTTGCACTTCCTGTCAGACTGGAAAGTAATCTTTCTGCTTCTGCGATCTTACTGCTTAATGCTTCTGTATTGACCTGATATTCACCAAAGCTGTAATAATCAACATTCATCAGATTTTCTGCCTTACCTTTAAATACAAGGAATACATTGTGTGTATCTGTAATACGGTCAAGTTTACAACTGAATTCTTTAAATGTATTTTCACTTCCGGTTGCTTCTACATTTACCGTACCAACTAATGCTCCTTCCGGGCTGTCCATACGGATCTCGATCTGTCCACCGGATTTTGAAGCTGCCTTTACTGTAAATTCTGCTGCACCTCTGTCACCAAATGCTGCCTGGGCAACAGATGTCCAGTCACCATCCTGAAGATCTGTGATCTGTCTGTTAAAGTCTTTGAATAATTTGCCTTCTTCTGCACAGTCCGCAATCTTAATACCTGCATTCCATGCAACTGTTTCAGCATCAATTCTCTCATAAGGATTGATCGTCTTTAACTGGCTGATACCTTCATAAGTTCCTGCAATCGGACGAATCGTTCCATCAGAATTCAATTCAATCGGATCAATATGTGTGGAACGATATCCTTTTGTCAATGTACCGGGTGCAAGTCCCTGTGCTTCTTCCTGTGCTTTTGATAAAGTCTGTGCATGGTATATGAAGTATGATTTTCCTTCATATACAAAGGTTGCATGATGGTTATTTCCACCTACACCAAACCAGATCTGTGGATTTTCAAATACTTCACCTGCATATTTAAATGGTCCCATCGGATTGTCACTTACCATATAGCAGATAGTTCCATATCCCGGATATCCCTCTTTATGCGGGCTCATAAAGTTTGAACAATAACTGTAATAATATTTATCACCATATTTGAAAATACCGGAATCCTCGAACATACATGGAGCATCAATTTCTTTTGCCTCACCATCAATGCTGATCATATCTTCGCCAAGTTTTGCAACTCGTGCTGTTTTTGGATTGTTCTGCTGACCATTTGGTACACCACCGCCGAAGTAGATATATGCACTTCCATCATCATCTACAAGTACTGCCGGATCGAAGCACCATTCAACACCTTTACACCCCGGTGTTTCTTTTGTCAGTAATGCCTTTCCGATCGGATCTTTCCATGGTCCAAGCGGAGTATCTGCTTCTAATACACCGATACCGGATGCATCATTTGCAAAGTATAAGAAGAACTTATCTTTTCCATCAATCTGTTTATAGGCGATCGCCGGTGCCCATGAGTGACTTGCCCATTTTGCTGCTCCGTCGTTTCCTGCTACCTTAATCTCTCCGTGATCTGTCCAGTTGACCATATCATCAGAAGATATGATACGCAATGTTTTAATATAACCAAAGGAGTTATTTAATACATTCCCCTTTGCATCATATTCATAATCATCAGATGTCATGTATACATAAACTCTGCCATCATATACGATTGCATATGGATCAGCACCAAAATCAGTTGTTACAAGTGGATTGCTGTATCCTAATTTCTTAGCAAGTGCTTTTGTATCTAAATATTTTTCTTTGATATCTAAGCTGCAGGCTTTAACATCATATTCTACAGTACCTTTATCTGCAGTAATATAATCAGCGCTGACATTTACCGTTGTATCTTTATCTGCATAACCTGTCATTTTTAATGTTACAGTTGCAAATAATTTATCTGCTGCTTTAAAAGTAAGGTCTTTTCCTGCTGCCTGTAATACAAGATGACCATTTTTAAAGTTCCATGATGTTTTACCAGTGATCGCATCACTGTTAAATGTAACATCTTTCACATCCATGCCTGATGGAATGGATAAGGATGCTTTTAAGTCTGTATGACCTTCTCCGGTCAGTGCATCCATTGCTACTTTTACTGTAGCCTCACTGTTGATCACACCACTTATTTCTTTTGTTCCGCTTAAAGATGCTGCGTGGTCTTTTGCTTCCGGTGCATCTGTTCCTGTTAATTTATCTGTTACACGGAAGTAATCAAAATCTGCATAACCGCCTGTAGATTTTGTTGCATAGTTAAAGATTGCAAATTTACTTCCCATAAAATGTTTCAGTTCATAACTTAACTGCATCGGATCACCTAACTGTGTCCATGTGCTGCCATCAAAGCTGTAATAGAATGTGACTTTATCTCCACCTGCAAAGTTAAAATCTTCTTTCAGGTAAACGATATCTGATTTACAGTCCACACTTGCTGCAACTCTTGGCTTATCCGCATCTTCTGCCTGGTTATTATGTGCATCTACCATGACAAGTTTTGCAGCGGTACCCTCTTTTTTCACTGCAATATAACCATAGTTATAAGAGAATGCTGCAAGTCCTGCATAATCTCCATTTTTCATTCCGGAGATATCCATTTTGATCTTACCGGAACAGGTCGGTCCAAATGTTCTCTGTGTCAGTGTATTTCTTGCATTTAATATACTTGTTGCTTTACTTCCTGTTGTCAGACGAAGCCAGCCTGCCCTGTCTGTCAACGACCAGTTATTGTTATTTGGATTGTGATTCCACTGCCATACCAGATCAAGATTTGAACCATTATAATCGTGTTCTCCTGATTCAGCCGATTCTTTATCTACAACCTTCTCTTTTACAGTGACATTATCCACATAAAAATCCATCAAATCATCTGTCTTAGTCGGTGACTGTACCCAGCTTGTTTCAAAGAAAATATAGTTCTGGTTGGTGATCGCATCGTCCGGCATTGTATATTCTCCTGTGATCTGTGTCCATTCACCTTTCTTTGCTGTTGCACTCTTGATTACTTTACGGTATTTATAATCTGGTCCATTCTGGATCGTCATATTAAAAGATTTGCTGTCAACAGCATCTTTTGCGTCATATTTTACCCATGCAGATACAACGTAGGTACTTCCCGCACTCAGTTTATTGCTGACATTCTGTGATGGTCCCTGTGCACATGCATCTCTATTAATAGCTGCAATATATTTACTTCCGTCCTGTGCACCCTTTGCATCATCTCTGATTTCGATCGTACCACCTTCAAATCCGTCCCAGTTTGCACTTCCTTTTTCAAATGAACCATTCTTAACGATATTATCATCTTCTGTTGTCATGGAGAAATCATCGAGATAATATGCCATCTGGTCATTTTCTGATGTTGGATTTTGTGTCCATGGTGTTTCAATAAAGATAAAATTCTGTGTTGGATCAAATGGGAATTTTTCACTCTTATCATGTACGGTATAAGTACCTTTAAATGTAGCCCACTCACCCTTTGTAGCATTGATTGTTACCAGATTCTCTCTCCAGTTATAATCATCACCATTCTGGATTGTCACATAAAATTTCTTTGTAGCAGGTCCTGTCTTATATTTTAATTTACCGGATATAGTATATGTTTTACCAAACTCTAATTTTCCACTGAGATCCTGACATGCACCCATTCCGTTTGACTTTCTGCCATCAACAGAAAGACAATATTTACCGGATGCTCCTTCTTCTGCAACTGCTGCTAATACAGCATTTTTTTCATCCTTTGCATCTGGTTCCTGTGGTGTGGATCTCCATCCGGTAGTCTTTCCGGTTTCTACATCTCCATTTGTGATCAGTTCGATGAGATTATCATTTTCTTCTTCATCCGGAAGATCCGATTTGTTATAAGTAACAGAAACATCATCTACATAAAAATCCATCAGATCATTCTCTGCAGTCGCTGAAGGTACCCATCCTGTTTCAAAAAACATGGTATTTTCTACAGAACTGAATGGATTACCTTCAGTAGATTTACCCGGTACATAATCACATTCGATTTCTGTCCATTTATCCTTCTCAACATCAACACCGCCTGCAACCTGTCTGTAATTCCATGCTGTACCATTCTGGAATGTGATGTTGAATTTTCTTGTAGCAGGTCCATTCTCATTATCATATTTGATCTTTGCTTTGATATGATATTTGACACCTTCTACGATCTTTCCTGTCAGATCATAGGCAAGACCGTTTCCTGTACCTTTTCTGTCTGTAATCTTGCCGTAGTGATTTCCACTTTTATCGGTTTCTGCACTAATCGTGCCACCTTCAAACGCTCTCCAGCCTTTTGTTCCGTCATCAAAACTGCCGTTTGCTACTAATTCTACAGTCTGATCTTCCGGTATTTCAGCCGGATCTATCTTTGCGTCATCTGCTCCCGTAGCATCTATATCTGCTGACATCATAGCCATATGAGATTCTGCGCCCTCTTTCGCAGCATCGAATACTCTATGTTCTGCATCATTGTAAAATTCATCCGATTTTACCAGTGATTTGCTCTCACTTCCTTCTACCGGAAGTTCCATTTCAGCTTCTACTGTCTTGCCATCGCCGTCTTTACCAAGCATTGGCCAGCCGTCGATCCATGTACAATCAGTAAGAACCGGTGTACGTCCGATCGCACCATGATCCTGGAACATAAATCCGTACCATCTGCCATCTTCTGTATCGATCACACCACCTTGTGCGACACCTCCACTCGTTCCATTATTCGAAAAGTTTGCATTTAAAATCTCTTTCGTTTCCCATGTGCCGCCGATAAAGGATTTGCTTCTGTGACACACTTCAATTCTCGGCTTCCCACTCGGCCAGCAGATATTGAACACATAATAGTAACCATCTTTTTTCATCACATGTGTTCCTTCAAAAGATAAACCACCATCAAATTTACCCGCATCTGCTCCACTATGAGCCGAGAATAAAGTTCCGCGCTTTCCGCCATCTTTTTCTCCGGAAAGATCTTCACTTAATTCTACATATTTGATCTCACCGCTTCCATACACGATATAAGGCGTATCACCATCAAAGAATAATGCCATATCATGGTAGAAGTTTGCTAATTCTGTCTTTGTCCATGAACCATTTTCAATATCATCTGTGGTATAGATGTAAGCATGTCCTGTTGTATTCGAATTAAACGCAACATAATACTTGTTATTATGGTACTGTAAGCTTGCTGCCCACTGTCCATTACCATACATGCTTTCACCATTTCTTAAGTTCATGGCATCTGTATCACCGAGAATGTCATATACGTAATTGACGATCTCCCAGTTGACAAGATCTTTTGACTTCATGATTGGACATCCCGGTGAGAGATGCATTGTCGTACTTACCATGTAATAGGTGTCATTCACACGAATGATATCCATATCCGGTACATCCGCATAAATAACAGGATTGGAAAATTTTCCGCTTTCTACGGCAGTTGCTGATGTCTGCGCCATGCTGTTTACCGGCAGCATTGTAATAGTCATTGCGGCTGCCATCATGGCTGCACATGCCTTTTTCCATCCTAGATTTTTGTTTCTTTTCACATTAAAACCCCCGTTTCTTAAATAATATATGTTATTATCACATAATCTGTTTTGTCTAGCATCCATAAAAACTATATAATTTGCCAAAAAATTGTTAAAAGTATATTTTGTTTTTGGTAGTTTTTTGCTATATTTGCAATACAACTATAATGAACCTTACCAAAAAAATGTTAAAAATATATTTTGTTTTTGGTAGATTTTTTGCTATATTTGCAATACAACTATAATGAACCCATAAATTAAGACAAAAAATCGTTGTTTTTACGTTGGATTTCCCTTATGATTTTATAGGCGTTTGCGAAACACCAAAACCCGCATAAATACGGGATATTTTTCATTACAAAATAAAACAACTCCTCACTGATTTATGGTAAAATAGAATTGACTATAAACTACTAACCATATCCACCAGTAAAGGAGTCGTACTTATATGATAACATACAAACAGCTTTCTTTGTCAGATATTTTTTCAGATTGCCAAAATAAATTTGATAACAACAAATACCTTTTTGTGTTGCAGGCAGATAATTCTATCTGCTTTGTTTTTATGCAATAAAATCCTATTTCGCATAAACATCTCTTTAAAATCCGGTTCTGTTGGATTTTTCCCTATTGGAATCAAGATTTCAAACTTGTTTCGCAATTACCTATTTGTGAATATATCTTTTTGCATTTATAACTAATAGAACAGAATACGCTATTGTCATAGCCAGCGGAATTGCCGCAAACCAAAGACTGATTTTCACATCACTGCTCTCTATCAAAATTATAGAAGCTATTGTGAATCCGCAACAAAGCATTTCTAGGGCAAACATAATAATAGCCCTTAATACTGCTTGTTTTTTTGTTTATCCGCATAATCTGCAACCGCTAATATTGTTACTTTTACTTCATCATTCATATTCTCACTTTTCCTTTCTCCATCAATGATTTCTCGGATGTCAACCTCATAGAACTCAGCTATCTCAACAAGCATACTGATGTCCGGCATATTACTTCCCTCTTGTGTCAAGTAGTTGACAGATATTTTTATATATATGCTTTTACTCCACGAAGCTTCAGGTTATCCCATATTTTCACTTTATTATTTCCTGCCTGCACATTCTGCAATGGCCCCGCAATCACAGTCTCACTCATGACATTTCCCACAAGGTCAGAATCAATTGCCAAATCGCCTCCATCACGATTTTCAAATCTGCCCTCTGTAATACGTGTCATTCCCAAATCCTTACTTGTAATCACCTTGCCCTTTAATGTAAACATTTCCTCCGGTAAGGTGATATCCAGATACACCCCATCCTCTTCAGTAACAATCTTCGCCTCTGCTTTCACATTATCTGCATAACAGTTTACTTCCTGCTCAAAAGCTACTGCTCCACCCAGATAAACATTTCCATCAATATACGCCGGCTGCTTCACCCTCTCATACTGCTCTACATCCCCATAACCAAGGCTCTGCACTTCCTCGATATAGCTTTCCAGTGAAACCGGTGAACCGTTATATTCTGCAGTTCCATAGTGCCGATTCTCTTCCTGACCACCGATAAACAGATTCTGAAACCAACGGTCATCTCCGCCATACACTGGCACTGTGCCGGCCACCATGGTCGAATGTGGAAAATGATACGGTGTGGAACGGTTCAATACGGGATAATGATTTAAGAAACCACACACCAGATTGTTCACATAAGCACCGCCCTGAGCCGCATTGTCAAACGCATACTCAGACATAAAAATATTGTTATCCACCAGATATGGACCATGGGTAACTTCAATAAAAAAGTCACGATTATTGTTATCGTAAATATTCGCACTTACCCGAATGCCCTGTGCCTGCCAGTCAAGCCATGTTCCCAGTGTACAGTGATGAATGTAATTATTGTGAATATATGTATCAATTGCTGCATGCAATTTAATTCCGCCAAGCTCATGTCCATAATACTCATGCTTTGTTCCGATTCTGAAAATCTCATTTCCATAAATCTCACAAAATGCCGAGCTCATATGACCTACGATACCATTCTGTCCGCAATCGTAAATCCGGTTGTTCCGGACAATATGGGAACCCACTTTTTCCTTGCTCCAGCCGATGGCTAGTGCTCGAAAGACTGCCTCCATCTGATACTGATACCCCGGCTTTCTTCCCCATTTTGTGAAGTTATTATCACCGGTGGTTTCTTCTTTTCCAAGGCTTACCGCACTGCACTTGGAATCATGAATGATATTATCCTCAATAATCCATCCCTTACTCCAGTTTGGTCCGATAATTCCGTACTGTTTTCCGGTAGGCGGTGCCCAGATGGTTGCCGCCTGTGCAATCTCAAAGCCCTTTACCGTAATATAATCCAGCCCTGTCCTGTCCGGGAAAAAGCAGCATTTTCTCACATTAATTTCAACGCATGCTTCATTGGGATTGGTTCCGTGAAAATTTGCATAAATGGTTGTCTTTTCATCCGCAACCTCTGCATACCAGCGGTAAAGAGAATCTTCCGGACTTATCAGTTTCTCTTCCCGCCAGCCCCATGTCTCATGGATACTCTTCTCCCACTTCTCCGGATGAAATACCTTGTCCAAAGAATCCGCCTCAAAAAAAGACTTACCATTCAGATAAACATCACCGGTGTGAACCTTCTTTTCTCTGGGGCTTACCATCCAGTCACCATCGATTTCCGTGGCAAATGGATTGTAATCCCTAAAAACAGTATTATCAACTTCTGTTTTCCACACAGTTCCTTCCACAAGCTCCCAGTTATCCACCTGTTCGGAACCTTTTATCACCACATGCTCTCCCTGTGCTGCCATATATGTAATTCGGCAGTCCGACGTAAGGCCTCCGTATCTCGGCTTTACCCACTCACGGTACACGCCTTCATGGACAATCACCGTATCTCCTGCGACCGCCACATCTGCTGCCCGTTGAATCGTAAGAAATGGACAATTTTTTGTTCCCGGATTTCTATCGGAACCGGATTTTGCAACATAATAAATTGTAGCCATACACATTTCCTCTCTTTCTCATTTCGTATATCCTTTTGACTTCGGTATCATTATGTAGTAAAATATCATGTGTATCTTATAGATACAATGTACCACATTTTTTTGATTTTTGAAGTAAGTCTTACAAAGTGGAATTAACTTTTACAATTGACCATTTATAAACAGCCTGCGGATTTTCAAATCCCATAGCTTCCTGAACATCCTTTACCGTATATCCATTCTTTTTCAACAATTCACTGATTTTATTTCCGGTTGCTTTTTGCTTTATTGATAAATACACAGGTTTCAAAAACATCCCTCCTAATCTCCGGCTTTATCACCAGCTGCCAATATTTCAGATTGTATAACATTCAGGTTGCATAATTTTCATACTTCCCATTTTTTACACAAAACTCATCTACAATCTTCAATATCATATCATTATAATAAGTCACACCACCATGAGCATAAATCCCTTTTTATTCAACACGCCTTTCCCCTCTCACCCCAGTTTCACAGCATCTCTCCTGCCATCTACCTGAAGCACCGCCTCGCTCGTCACCGTATAGCTGTCCCCGTTTTTCAGCCATTTGACAACTTTTCCGTCTTGCAATATCAGCACTGCCTGTTTGGAATGACTTTCAATATTGTATTGCTTTGCTGCTGCATCAAATACTATCCTGCAATTATTTTCTGCTATGCTGTCAATTCCTCTAAGACTTCCGGATTCTAATGCTTCCACTGCATCAAATGTAGTTCCTATGGTTACCGATGCATCTTTTCCGTCTTTTAAATTCCATGAAAGCCCATGATAAATACCACTTCCATTGCTTATCACACCAGTAACAGACTCGCCTGATACTTTGTTATCCTCTTTATTTTTACTGTCTTCGTTGTTTTCTTTTTTGTTATCATCATCTGAACTTTTATCTTTTTTGGTTTTCTTCTTTTTCTTTGTTTTGCGGCGTGTTTTTCTGCGTTTTCTTCTATGTGAACGATTATTATCTCCATCGTCACCGTCATTATTGGTATCACCTTTTCCGCTGTAACCGTATCTGCTCTGTCTTTTATCAGGCTGCCTGTAACCGCCTGTTATCCAGCCTGCTATTATAAATAAAAGTGCGATTACATTTAATATCGTAAACAGATATACACCTATTTTTAAAAACGGTCGAAGCGGTGTGATGCCAAACACAATAAGAAGCATTTCCGCCACCACGACAAGCGTGAACAAGGTCGGCATGAACATTGTCTTTTTTCCTTCCGCCATAAACAGCATAAACATCGAAAGAAAACATAAAACTAACGGAACGGCTATTGCCACAGCACAAAATACGAGTATATTTGCACCTCCTGCATGATTTATATAAGAAACACTGTCCTTTATATTTCCCCATGTATATGGTGCTTTAATTACATAATTTTCAGAAAGCCGCCCCTCTTTAAAATATGTATATCCTGCTTTGCCCCCCGTTTTTATGACCTCTATTCCTGAAAGTGTCATATTTCCATCACCTGCATTAAATTTACAGAATGGAAGCAAAAGAGAAAGCAGTGCCAGCAACAATAAAAGCCCTGCTATATTTTTCATCAATCGACCATGTTTTCTCATTAAAAATCTCCTCCCTAAGTTAGGTATTATCATAATAATTTAATCACCTGTTATCATATTTTTGCAAACTTCTGTTATGCGTAAAAAATATAAGTTTATAAATTCTAAATGCTTATCATTATATGAATGTTCATAACAGTTCAGCCTTAAATGGCATTTCAAATTTTACGAAATAAACAAATGCCACATTGCATCGATTAAATG
>ERZ1106943.2054-NODE-2054-length-18129-cov-3.919996_pt1 | contig 18129 bp, 25 predicted proteins | sample MGYA00403671_ERZ1106943 | MGnify/ENA primary metagenome ERZ1106943 (study PRJEB35170, sample SAMEA104062427) | human gut metagenome | biome: human gut; feature: human-associated habitat; material: faeces | place: Denmark | collected 2012-06-14 ...
GGTATCGTTGCACCAAGCGGTGATACATTAAATGTATGCCAGTAATCGCAGCCATCTGACATCATAAAAAACTTTGGATCATCTGTACAAAGTTGAAAACATACAGAATTTTTTGTATAGTCCGCCGCTCTAGGATCGTCTGGAAAATCATTACTTACTCCAACCCAAAAACCAAATCCTTTATTTTCCAACTGGTGATCCGTCCTAAGAAATGTGTTCAGATTTCCTCCATCCTGTCCTTCTGTGTTATACTGAATTCCTTCTCCATCATTCAATGAACTTGCTGTCAGATATGCTCCCTTACAGGAAATCCCCTCACCTGTATCTGTAAAATACAGGTGATATTCTTCCCCCATCGCATAAATATCATGCTGCGAAAAGCCATGCCAGAAACACTTATTAAGCGCAACACCGCTTTTTTCCATGTCTACACATCCACGGATATCATTATAGGTACTGCAATGATCGCCCCATTCTGCACTGAGCGCATGGGTATCTTTTTTCCCATAAAAGCTGCGAAATGTCACCTGTACGGAAACACTGCGTCCTCCAATTGTTCCGACATTATCATAAGTTGCCCGAATCCATGAGGTTGTATCCGGATAGCCGAGGATACCGGGAGCCTCCATGTATATGAGCGTTCCTGTATCCGTCTTCTGTGTAAATCCTCCGGCTTCCACCGAGGTAAGATTTGCCGTTTCATAGATATTATCCCAACTCAAGGTCACATTCCAAAGATTTTGAGCTGTTTTTAAATCAATACCGGTGATATTTTCTGCTGCCTGTACTGGCTCACGAGTTGAATTCAGCCCGATAACGCAGCCTACGATGGCAAATAGAAGCGTAAACACTCTTTTTCCTTTCTTTTTTTTCATTATCACTTTCTCCTTATACATGTACCGAATTTCGGCACATGTTCTTTTCGACTATTTTTATCCTAAAATTTTATCGGTGGTCCACGCTCCACTTACATCGCCTCCAATTCTGATACATACAGAACCTATCACTCATAATCCATATAAAATATTCTGCAACAAAAAAGCGTAACCTCAATTGGCTACGCTTTATGATATATTATTTAAAATTTACCACCACTGTAACACCGTGTTCGAAAAGTTAATAACTCTCCGTGCCTTGTCAGAAATTGGTATCCCTGCACTATTCGTTGCTTGCCAGCTATCCATTGAAAACTGCCCCAAATAGTGTCCATCCGTCTCATCCATGCTGTAATAATACGCTCCATCTGAAATCAGCCCTCTTGCAACCATACCGTTCCAGTGATAGAATACGGTTCTGCCATAAGGATCTGTACCCCATCCGGTCGTGTTCAGGGTTCCATCCGCATTCGCCCATCCATAATCTCTTCCGTTGGCAAACTGGAACCAGCCGTTCTGCTCCATTGCTCCGTTTCCATTCAGATAATACGTTTTATCTCCAACAAACGTGATCTGATCTTTGTAAAGATAACCGTTGGAATCAAAATAGCAGGTGTACTGAACACTCGGACAATACTGGAATGTCGTGAACACCTCATGTCCATTCTGGTCAAAGTACACGATATGTTCTCCATCCGGATGATAGGTCAGCTTGTCCGTCATCGGCGTTCCATCGGTCATCAGGTAATAGGTGTATGTTCCATCAAAGAAAAATACATCCGTTGCCATTGTTCCGTCCGCTTTGATATAATGACGTCCGTCCCATGTTCCTCCCTCTGCCGGAAGGCTGAGATGATCTACGATACGTCCTCCCACCGCCGGAGTGGAAGAATCACCTTCGCTACCTTCAAGAACTGCCTCTGTTTCCGGTTCTTCACTCACAATAGCTTCCGTCTCCGGTTCTGTTGTAGCTTCTTCCGTAACTTCCTCTGTTGCTGTCTCAGTTTCTGCTTCAGCAATCTCATCCAGTGCTGCCTCTGTCTCAATTTCTGCCGGAAACTCCTCTGCGTAAACCATTGTACTTCCGCCAAGCACAAGTGCTGTTACCATTGCAGTTGTCACAAGATTTTTTACTGTTTTTCTTCTCATAGTCCCTCTTCCCTTCTATCTCTGATTTTACTATAACATACCTGAAAAGTGATTTCTACCTCCGTTTACCACCATTTACCCCCACCCTTTTTCGGGTGGTGCTCTAAATCTCCGGGTAAACTTTTCCTTATAATAACATCATATCACCATCCGGCAGAACGTTCAATTTCACCTATACCTACTTTTTCGACCGATACGTTTCCTGATAATGTCTATCTTGTTTTTCATACTTGCTAACCCATAAGCAGAATGGTATATTAAACATACATCTGTTACAGATGTGCCAGCACTCGTTGTAATCTTGCCAGAGGAAACGGGTGCTTTTTAATCATTTGTTTACTTCTTCGAAGACCTTATCAATACCTTTCCTGATAATTTCAGCTTTTGTTAAACCAGTTTTTTCACAACATATTTCTAGTTTATCAAGCTCATCATCCGACATTCTAAGTCTATATTGATTTTTTCTCGAATCTTCTTTCGGTGGTCTACCTGTTCTGGGAGACATGATCTACATCACCTCACTTATTGGATATCCTTTAATTTCATTATATCACGGATATCCAATAAGTCAATAGAATTTTGATTATTTCTAAATATAAAGTTATATATCCACTGTTTTCCTTGAGAGCATAATTTGACGTTTAGTAATTTTCAAAGCCATATTCTCATCATAACTCCTCATCTCATCCTGCTTTCTTGTATGCAAAAAAGGCTGCCCTATTAGATAGGACAACCTTTTCTATTTTGTTTTAAATATGCTGATTTTTCCGTTGTCTGCCAACTTGCCATCCATTATATAATATGGCTTGAATGTGGAGTTTTTCCGTTGCTCCCCAACTTGCCAGCCTTTAATGCTGACTTAAGTGTCAGATTCTTATGGTGTCAGCCCACCCGAATGAGTTCTCTCATCCTTAGCAATATAATAAGTCAGTGAGAATACTATGTCAATAACATTTCTCTTTCACTTACCTAAGTATACTATATCACTGGCAAATAGTAATTTCTACCACCGTTTACCACCATTTACCACCACCCTTTTTGCGCATAATCCAAGACTATCTACTTAATTCTAATTAGAAAAATGATGGCTTATTCAAAACATTTATTCATTCTATAACGCGCTTCTTTTACCGAAAAAAGCATATTCTCATTGACCGGGGATCTATTGGAGACATCAAATCCGTACTTATTTTTTCTGCAAATGAACTACTTATTTTTTTCCTTCACTGCGACAATATACTCTCTACACTCTTCTGATTGATCATCATTTGATATCTGAGATTTGGAAGATAATTCTTCATATTTGCACTTCAAGCAACTTAACACAAATTGTAGCTTATATCTTCTTTTTCTTTCCACCACACATGAACCTTCCAACAGAATCACTACCAAAAAGAGATACAGCACCATTATCGCAGCAAAGTCTGCATCAAAACCTGCGATAATTGTCGCGATGCCTACCAAGATAGCATACAATATGGATAATATGTGGCTCACTCCTTCTTCCCTACTCATCTTAGCCTCATAATGACAAATTATCCCTCTTAACATCCTGCTTTGACGGTTATACTCTGAAAGAATTTGATCTATCTCATCACAAACTTTTTTAAATGACATCTCCGAATCCTTGACATCCACTAAACATTCTAATCGTCTATCGTATTTCATTTTAACTTTTTCTCCATGATTATGTTTAAAAATTCTTATAAAATAAATCTTATCATTATTCCATCATACTGTTCAAATACATTTTTTCATACTTTTTCGACAAAACAACGCCTACGTCCATTTTCACCATCTAACTTGCAATACGTTGTTATCTGATATATAATCAGGTGGCTAAGAAGGCAATGCCTCCTTAACTTATTTATACTTCTCCCACCTCTTTTTCCTCAAGAGGTGGGGAACCCTGTTTTAAACAGTTTTCATCAAAAAAATGTGCCGAATTTCGGCACACACTGTTTTTGCACTGGTTTCCACATCAATATATCATTTACTTTTTTACATCTTACATATTATAATCCAACTAAAGAGTGGAAACACAAGTGCTTCACCTTAAATTTATGTTTGGTTAGCTGTCTAGCAGCTGGTCGCCGCACTGGCGAGTATGGCGGCTATTTTCATTTTTTCTGGGAAATTATATTGCACGATTAAACAAGGTCACACAATTCTACTGCTGTGCAGAACTTCTGACAGACACAGCTTTCTCTCTTTTTATTAATCCTATTTTTCATTTTTCTTTTCCAGATTTTATTTTGTGGGTATCATGCATATGATAAACATGTAGATTGAATAGATCTGACTATTGAAATACCTTTCGAAGAAAGGGATCGTAGATTTTATATAAAATATAAAAAGTATGCATATAAATATAGAACTAATATAAGACGCCTCTTTTATACTCTTTATCCCTTGATTTCAAGGCATATTCCAGGATTATGCAGCGGCAAATTTTTAGAATAGAGTACCAGCCTTTTTGACCGCCTTTTTGGAACAGATTCTTCTCCTACGCGTGTATACTGGCAAACTTTTAGAATCAATTAACAAAAATGACAGCTTTTTTAGAATGAAAAAACATAAAAAAAGGACTGAAAAAAGATTTTTTTCTATTTTCACTCCACATTTCTATGCTATAACTTTTTCTTACTGCTTTACGGTCGCTAATTGCTCATCCAGGCACTTTTTCTCGATACACAAAGAAGACCTCATCGAGGTCTATTTATGCATATATGGCGTCACAGATTAATTTATTGACATATGCAAGTGACAGCTTTTCTGTTTTTGCTTTTACAGCTTCTTCAACCGCCCATACAAACAGGTTATTGTATGCGCTGCCAGACAAGCCGTTATCCTCTGATATCTTTTTAAACTGCTTAAACAGGCTGATCAGATCTCTTGTATCCTCCTGCCTCTGCTCCGTCTTATATCTGCGGAATACCGACCGGAGCATCTGTTCAATCGACCAGTTAAGCTCTGCTTTTCTATTCTCTGGTTTCGGATCAAACACTCCCCGCCGGTATTCTATGTAGTAATTTCCTTTCACTATCCCAACTGAGAAGAATAGCTTCAGGACATGCAAATAGTGTCTTATTGTCCGGAATTTAACCTTCAGGATCTGACTATACTTTGAATACAGCGTACCCACCGCAAGCTTACAACAGCCGCCGCTCTCTGAACGTTGGCTGTTCTTCAACATTTCCAGGACAAAATACGTTTCTCGCCCATTCAACTTACGAAAAGCTTTCCGATGGAATACGGATCTATTCAGATTGATGTAATTCGTATAGCGTCCATCCGAAAAATCGTTTCCAATGACGATCATGTTGCATTCTCTCTCTTTATATTCCAACCGGATAGCTCCTTTCTCTGCAAGTCCTTTTTTTGCATTATAAAAAGACGCAGAGCTCATGCCACACTCTGCAGCAACATCCTTATGATACACTCCGCGCACTCTTCCATCTGCTTCCTGGCGACGACACAGGTACAGATACAGATCTTTTTCAGTTGTAGTCATATTAGCCATTTTCCCTATTAAATCATGTTTCAGCTTCACTATGCCGCCTCCTTTCGTGTATTTTTTGCAAAATCTATTATTCTGCCATCGTATTGATCATGTCCTTTATATCCCTAACCAGACAGCATATGACCGTATCATATTCCTTTGATCTGTCTGATTCGGACCAACTTTCACTATTTTCTTTCGCAATCCGATCAATATTCTCTTTCAGTTCTTTTTTGTCCATCATCCTTATCCACCTCCACGCAATTAACAACCAGCCGGTCTTTCCGGTCTCCATCGGCGCAGGTCGATAGCGTCAAAACCTGCTGTCCGGCATTCACCATTTGTTCCGCGCCTGTTTCATATATTTCCTTGGTCAATGTTTCATTCAGCCAATCCATATAAGATTTGGTTCGAAACATAAAACCCGTAGTATATGTATCATCTGACGGTTCACAGCGGTATACGCTGTATATCTGATATACATTTTCTTCATCCGGTGTGTAAAGATAAACATATGGCTGCTGTTGCAGGGAATCCACTTCCTCATAATTGGACAATTCTCCGAACATCTGCCCTTGCCGCATGTTGTGACCATAGATCACCAGATGCGGATCACGAAGATCTGGTTCATTTCCCGAATCAACGAACAACGCTCCCAGGATATTTTTCTCTTTTTCCGCATTATGATGAAGATAATATATATTATCCGTGCCTCTGCAGACCGGATAATCTACCTGCGTACCTGGTATATACAGCCACGCAACAATATCCTCATTTTTCTCTTTGAGCAGCTCAAAATCTATCTGCCGGTTCAGTGTCTCATTTTTCTCCTGGTGATCATCACCTTCTGATGGCAGAATAACTGCTGACCGCAAAGTGTCATAAGATACTTTTGCCTGCTTATAGGGCTGTTCTTCGCCGATCGCCATATAAATACAGGCGCAGCCTGCACTTATACAGCCGCCGATCAACAATGACAAACAAAATATTCGTATACGCTTTTTTTTCACCTTTTCATCTCCCCTTGACATTTCTGACTTTAACCATATACTATAGATGCAAAATATAAAAAGGAGGCTTTCTATTTTGGAGGCGGTTTTATATTTGCAAACCTAAATTCTTAATTACCTGTAGCATTGCATCTAACAAACAGGGGAATCACAACCTCAAATTGCAGGCAAGCCAAATTTTTTAAAATCAGTGGTGCCGCACTTCATGGGAAACGAACGAAGCTATTAAGTTAGCGGGATTTAGGGAAAAATGTGAGAAAAGAAGCATTCAGCGGCACATGAATGCTTTTTTTCATACTCCATATTTCGCCTTCCGATTTGATTCTCTCCATATATGTGTCATTGACACTCTACTGTGCCCATGCAATATCTAATCCAGTTCCGTTATTCTATACTTCACTGTACCATCATCATAGCTTTTTGTTTCAAGCGTTCCAGTAGTGTACTTTCCAATTTTATCCGAGTATTTATCGTATGTATCACGTCCAGAGATAACATAATCAGCATTATTGTATTCAACTGTAATCTTGTACACCGCAGGCATATACATCCAAACCACTTTTTCCCCATCATGCCTTGGTATTAAATACTCTTTCTCGTAATGTTCGTCTACGATTTTCACTTCAACCGTTGAATACTGCGTATCAACGCACTTCGCGCAACCGGATACGAAAATCATCGTCAATACCAGTGCCAAAATTATGCTTATTTTTCTTTTCTTGCTCATCTCTCCCATTTCAGGCATACATATTTCTCCGTTGCATATAACTGTCCCTCACTATCCTCTAAAATCTAAATTGCATAATCTGCTTCATCATTCAGATAATCTGCCAGATCTTCAACAGTGACTTCTTCTGCGCTATCACTGTCATAAGCTTCCAGTTCTGCGATCACCGTTTCCAAGCTATCAAATCTTTTTAATGCTTTAACTAAATTTTCCATATTCTTATCCTCCTTATTCATTACGCAAGCCGGCGTTGTCTGACCGGCTAAATCAAACTCATTTACCATTCCTATCTATTGCCAACACGCATCTGCGCGGCTTTAAGCCAGAAACGCAAGCGCCATCAACACACATTCAAAAAGCAATATTCCACCCCCAATAAGCAATTTTTTATTAAGTACCATCCCCTTTTCAATAAGATCGAATCCTAACCAAAAAAGTAAAAGTGCGCATATAACCATTATTTCATCCATAACCGCTTCCTTTCTTGCGAAAAAACACAAGTAATTACTGTCTCTCCACCCTCTGTTTCTAGCCAACCCCATGGTGGTGACCGGTGGCTGCAGTCAACCACCACAGGGGTTGATAAGAGAATGAAGTTTTTAAGTTGCTCCCCTAAAGGAGCAAGGCCATCTCCTGCTTTTGCTGCCACGGCAGAAACTTCTTATAGCCGAAAGTTCCTCCGGGAAATGGCATGGTTTTTAATCTGCTCTATTATCCAGACTAATAATAATCACGCAGACGATTCCCATTAGGGCAATTATACCGAACTTGATCCAAAAATCTGCTCTGCTCCCTTCCGGGAGCAGACTGCAGATAAGATCTTTGCTGACTGCAAGCAGGATCAGAATTCCTGCCCATACGAGTTTTTTCTTATCATTCCTTTTTAAGTTCAGTTTTTTCATTGATAACCTCCATACATTTATCTTTTGATGACACACAATCAGCCAGATGCAGTCCTTCCTGCCAGATATACCACATTTCAACATATCCGTATTCAGTTACACTGCTCCGAACAATGATCTTTTTTTCGCCTAGGTCTTTCATATAAAAAACCTCTTCTGCCAACTTATTCTCCGTCCAAATTTTCCATGTCCGATAATCATCGGACGCATGTGCTTCAGGCATGTTTTCTTCTTTAAGATCCATGTCGGTATTCTCGATTGTCAGTTGACCTGGGAGCGACTCTTCTTTTTTCTCATAACGATTCGGCAATGCATCGTCTAAGAGCTGCATAAAACGGTTCCAGGTTATTTCTGCGAAATTATTTATCTTTAAACCGCGGGGACTGCACTGATAATTAAAACCGTCCTGGCCTCTCCCGGCATAACATTTACCATAATCAGCCAACAGATACTCTTTATATGATGCCGGATCCGTATCCTTTTCCGGTGAAAAGTGCTTATACACCTTTTTAATCAACATAAGAGATGGTTCCGGTTTCGGCTCCATAAGCGACTTTTTATATTCTTTTACACTGGTGTGCGTTACATTCCCAGTATCCAGCAGCTTTTTCTGCTCCTGTTCTGGGAGCGACGCCAACGCTACTGCCGCACTCTTATCAATTTTCTGTTCTTTAAAGGCTTCCTTCCCTTCATCAATGAGGTTATGACTGATGTTCTGATAATCAGCCACAACAGAACGGCTCATATGCAAAGCTTTTGCAAGACGTTCCACCATACGCCCCCGCATCAGTTCATCGGGAAATTCTTCCGGATGCGTTTCCATGAGGTACTTTTTATCCTCAATTTCCTTCATGATTTCATACTGAGATTTGGGATGATGAAAATTTGTTGACATGACCTGCCACCTGGTGCGCACATCATTAGAATCTACGACCATGCAGGGCAAAAATTCATATCCTTTTAACCCTATTACTTCGGTAAGATGTTTGCAGGCCAGAGTTCGCTTGTGCCCTGCTATGATCTCGTATTCATCGGCATCCAGCCTTCTTATAAGCAGGCTTTGTAATACTCTGCCATCCGCCCAGATTAGATCTGCTAATTCCTTTACTTCCTCGCTGTCTTCGCCATAAAACTGATACGCACTCCTTACGAGCTTGGAATAATGTATCCAGGTAATTACCATCCGTGGATGTTTTTCTTCAACGCGATCACGTTCCGGTTTCTTTAGAACATTTCCGATTTTTGCCATAAACTACCCCTCCTTCCCTAACAGCAGTTCATCTGTTAAGTCAAGGAAATCCTGGGTTGCCATATTGTTATAACGATGTTTCAACAAAGGCTTCCGCAGATCCGACGCTTTTACCACCGCAGCGCGCTCACTGACACAATTTTCCGCAAGCGGAAAATCATGCCGTTCCACCAGATCCTCAAGGATTTCCCTGTGAGAAGCATAATTATTGAATTTATTCGCAAATACAATCCACTCTGTCTGATGCTCCGGATGTTCTTCCGTTATCTCCTGGTACAATCTATGCTCCAGGGAAAGGTTGTCACGGCAGTACCCATCCAATACGATCGGCGTAAGCAGGACATCTGCGGCTGTTATCGCGTTCCGAGCCAATGCTTCAAAGGATGGGCGGCAATCAATAAATACCGCGTCATACTCTTTACTCATTGCATTCAGTGCCTCCTTCAGGAGGTTATCTGACCGCTCCGCATCTTTTTCTGTAAGGAATGTGCTGCCTTTAATAATATCGATCAGTTTGTACTTGGTCCGGAAGATACATTTATCAATGCTGACCGGATCTGCAAAAACATCCCTGACGGTTTTTCCATTTTCATTCTGTCTGGTAAAGTATGGGGTGAGATTTGACTGCGGATCCGTATCAATGACAAGAACCCTTTTCCCCTTTGACGCCATATTATAGGCAAGATTTGCTGTTGTTGTGGTTTTTCCAACGCCACCCTTACAATTATGTACTGTAAATACTTTCATAGTCTTCATCCTCTCTTTTTCTCTATTTCCTCTGGTTTTTCAGCATGTCCATATCCAAATCACTTGAAGAGCCACCTTCAGGTTTCAACAGCATATCCAGGGATATCTGTCGGTAACCGGATTTTGAGACTGTCCTGCTTTTTTTCTTTGCTTCCTTCGCCTTACGCTGGGTATTACTGATAATATCTACATTCGTCATATCCGAATTATACAATTTCCTCAGTTCCTGCAAGCCGGTTTTGCGTCGTCTCTCTAAGGTCGTGCTCGACACACCACGTTTTTTCGCATCACATTCCACCTCCTTGTATGGGAGATCCTTCACATACAATTCCGTAAGTATCTCCTTTTCATTTATATTTAACGCCGTATAACAGCACCAAATCCGATTGATCGTTTCCTGTTCTTCTACTAACCGGTTCATTTCATGCCGGATTTCTATAGATTGTGCCCGCAATAATTGAAAATGCCGCAGCATTATATCCGTCAGATCTTTCTGATCGGAGCTTCTGCCACCACCGATATTTTCATGGGCACTGCCAAACGTAGCTGACTTTATCGCCTCATCCGAATTATCCATTTCGTGGTACAGCTCCAATAACCGATCATGGATAGCTGTTAATAGACCTTGTCTATCCCTTAATACCGTTTTTATATATTCATCCGTAATAACATCCCACATAACCCAAGCTCTCCTGTATTTGTCGATTTTTATTGAAAATTATTGATTGCAATCCCTGCCGCCAATCCATACACTTACCTTATATCTTATAATTTAGGAGGAATTTAACTTATGCTTAGCAAACTTGCTGCTATAATTTCATCTAATCTTAACAATCTGTGTTTAATTACCAGTACCCTCACTTCGCTCTTCACTTATTTATATAATTCTAGGAAAATATCTTTTTCTTATATCCTAAATCGCCATGATTCATTAATTTTCCCACTTTTTGAATGTCTTGATCCCTATCTATATTACAAGGTAGATAAGGATAATATTGATGAAGGTGATATACGCAAAGCCATCCAGATCATTGATAACAATAAAAATTTTGCCGGTGGAAAATTGATCGCTTTTTCCTATTACCTTCGTCAGGACTTCTCTGAACCTAAAAAGTTTAAATATTTTTGTAAGCTCTGCTCTTATGTTGACCTTCACTATGATCTCTACTGCATACGCCTTCATCTCTCCAGACGTCCATACACATATCGGAAATATCGAAGCCATGGTCATTCATTAAATACTTTTCGATTTATCTTTTGGCTAATCAAGTATTTTCTCATAATCATCTCATTCTTTTTAGGTCTTTGGGGGCAAAGCAGGCTGGTTCAAAACTCAATAGATTCTTCTTCCTTTGGAATTGGCAGTATCTTCTTATATCTGGTACTTTTGGTGTACAGTATACTTGGCACCTGCGTCATAATATGGTATGGAAAAGAATGATACTATTGAAATAACCCATTACTTTCTCCGCCGCAACCTCACAAAAACAAACAAATAACATACACGCAATTGCAAAAAGAAATAGCAGCATCAGCGGTACCATACCAGTAACAACCGTAGTGAATATGTCACATACCAGATAGATTATGTCATCTATCATATTTACGAATAATGCCTTAATCCGCCCAGGCTTTTTCTTTGCATCTTGTTCCGGCTGCAATTTGTTATCGTCCTCTTTGGCTTTCTCCTCAAAGAAGCTTTTTTCTATCACTACCGCAACATATCCGGCTGCTTCCGGCATTGAAGAAAAACCGGATGTATTGATCAAACCTTCCTGTATCAATTTGTCTGTCACACGCATGACCAGATCCATTCTTTTTGTCCCCTCTTTTATGACGAAAGGACTTCGGTCCGTATGTCTTTTCATTGGTACTTATAACCCCCTTCACTATGTACAAACATTATTCTTCTACTAAACTGCCTGCTCACTTTTTGCTTCCCGGAATCCTGCCCCCAGCATTCCTTGTCTGTTTATCCTGGTACAATACTCTATTTTTTTCTCTACAGGCAGCGTATCCCAGTTCACTTCTTTTCCATCCGGAAGACGTATTGCTAATATGTTAGAATATTTTTTCATAAAATCACCCCGTCATATTCTATGTGATTACCGTGTTTTCCTTGTCTGTCCAGTTTTCTTTTCCTTATCTGCAAAAAGTTCCTGTTTTGGATCTGTTACAATGAGAACTCCCTGCATGATACCAAGTACAAACATCTTTTTTTCCTGTGGTAGCTTCTGATACATCTCTACCACATTCGCAACCATATCAATCTTTGCCATGTAAGCACCTCTTTCTTTTTTGTCCTTGTGAAACCATTATATTTCTTATTTTTGTCCTTGTCAATCCTTTTTCATTTTTATTTGGTTTGACGGGGACAATTCTTTATGCTATTATTTCTTACAAAAGGAGGACAATATTTTGGAAATATATGAACGAATAAGATTACTTAGAAAAAATCATTTACATTTATCTCAGGAAGAATTTGGTGCACGCCTTGGTGTAAGTAGAAGCGTCATAAAAAACATTGAAGCAAACGCCTTGCGACGCCCAGAACAAAAAGAACCTATCTATAAATTAATATGTAAAGAATTTAACGTCAGCTATTTATGGCTGACCCAGGGTATTGAACCTATGGAAAACGAGAGTGACTATACCTCAATGGCTCAGATTGATGATATCATGGCTGGTGAAAACGAGACTGCCAAATCTATTTTTAAGGCTTTTGCTCGATTAGATGAAAAAGAATGGGCTCTTCTTGCCCGTATTATAAAAGATATTTCAAAAGACATTTAAAAAAGGGCGGTCAATTTCCGCCCTCAATGTATAGATACTCTGCTAGAGCATAGATTCGCTTTAGCAGTTTTTTATTATCTATTTTTCCAATGATCTTTGTTATTCTTTCCCGATAAACGATGCATTCCGCATCTTCGCTTTCTCTTTTGTTCATGCAATACTCTCTCCCTCTTTTCAGTTTTTGTATTGCACCGGTGCTGTAATTATTATAATACAGGGCTTTTCCGCACTTCAATACCCTCCAATCATTTGTCCTATCAATGGGACATTTTTTTCTCGACCGTTTTTTCGACTATTTCACCTATATTTTTATGCTATAATGATTATTTATAGTCCGATTCATACAGATCGCTGATCCGCACATCAAGTGCAATCGCTATCTTTTCCAGGACATCTAAACGCGGTGGATTTTCCTCATTTTCAATACGCGACAACGTTGATCGCGGCACATGCGCTTTTTCCGCAAGCTCCCGTATTGACATTCCTTTTTCGTTTCTCACATCCCAGATTCGTATCTTCATCCTCACATTTTCCACCTTGCCACAACATTTTTCTATCTATATATTGTGCGCTTTGGTCGAAAAAGTATGTATACTTTTTTATCAATCCGACTGCTTCTGGCTGCTATATATGTTATATTTATGAATTAGCTTTCAAAATGTAGCTGGGGAAGCATTTTTTGAACAGATGAAAGCAGAATTCTTCCTTTCCGTACTAGCATACTCTGCTACTGACATGCCCTCAATCACTCTATAACGCAAATAAGGGTGGAAACCAAATCCGGTATCCACCCTTAAATATACATATCTTATATCTGACTTTTGAATTTTCACAAACCTCAAACAGTTCCATATCCACAGAGAAAAGTGTATTCTCATTTATCACTATTCCACACATTTTAAACAAACTGCTCCCTAATATGCTGCCTTTCTTAGTTATTTATTGTTCAACATATTATTGATGTTGAACGCTGGCAATACAACACATTCTGTCTCTGGCTGAGCAGTAAGAAGAGATACTTGACTCCTTAAATATGGCATCAAAATTGCAATACTATTTTTAGTAACAAGCGTATTTTTTAAATCTTCAGACACTTCATCATTCGCATCCAAACTAAAAAATCCTGACAAACTAATCTCTAAAGTGTATTCTTCTGGCTTTTTTCCTTTTAATACAAGGGTTACTCTGTAAATATCCGAATCTCGCCTTTGTGAAACATTAGATTGAATCTCTAATTCAAGTTCATTATCATTTTTAAATCCCAACCTATTAAACTCAATTTTTTCAAAAACTATTTTATTTAATTTTAAAACACTTTCTATTCTTCTATCATTTTCCATTTCATCACCTTTTATGCTGCTTCTGCTATATGACACGCATATGACTCAGCCATTTTAAACAAATCATCCGTCGGAGTTTGCTTTAATCTATCTGAATTGCTAAATGTAACTTCTAATTTTTTTATAGAGTTCATCTCTTCATCAAACAATGGTACCTTAGAAATCAAAGGTTTTTTCACCTTGCAATCCGTCAATTCAATAAAATAACTTACATCCTCAACAACTGTTTCCAACGAAATTTCCTCAAGCAAATCTTTAACATCTACCTTTTTTGCACTTTCAGAGAAATTTTCATCTGCCAAAAATACGCCATCAAATTTCTGTACAAATAATTGCATTGGTGTTGTCAATATCTCAAAGCACGCATTCTCTTCCGGCAACAAAGAGGTATCTATTAAATTAATACTCTTCTTTACTGCCACATCCGATAAAATCTCATCTCCCGATGTTATATCCCAATATTCACTTTGTTTCAAGATAACATCCCTCATAGGAATTTTCCCATGTAGCAGATTGTAAACATCTAAAGATGATAATTTTACCACATAATAATTTAGTTCATCAATATCCGTACATAAAGCCACATAATACTGTTTTTCTCCATGGCACAAGAAAAAAATGGGAATATCCATATAATCCACAAGAATTTGCTCAAGATATACTCTTTCATTTTCAATAATAAAACATAACTCTTTATCCATCATTTTTCGCCTCTATCAATTTAAAACCACTAACATCAACCCCTTCATAAAGCCACCAACATACATGCTGATCAGCAGTATCCTGTGGTCCGCCTGCACAATAAACATACCCTGCTGCTAACTTCTTTTTAGGGTTTGGAAATTTCATTATTTGTTCGACTATTTCCCGTTTCAAAAAACTGGAAACCCCATAATAATGGGGATCTTCAGTAACATCTCCTATGATTCCTCGTGGCTTTTTGGGCTTTTTCCCCAATTCAAAATACGACTTAAAATCCTCTATTGTAACTTCCCTGTTATCCTCAATATTTCTTGCCACCGCTCTATATGTATACAAACTATCATATTTAAACTGTGTTGTATCCGGAAGTTCGATCTCGTTCTGTAACAGTTTTTCTCTCAAAATCACAGGAAATTTAAGACATTGTTCCTTGGTCACCTGCATTTTATCGTTTCCCTCTTTGCACTATCACATTGTATTCCAAACGTCAATTCTTATTTTCAATATACCACATATTCATATCAAAAGGAAGTCTAACCTTTAAATTATATTTACGTTCGTTCACCTTTAGTATTTCTTATTATAATAATTTCATTCAAAACTAAATATCTATTCGTTCTACAAGCTTGTATCTGCCATTCATTCCCTGCTTCCATTTCTAACATTTGACGCTGTAAATACAGTTTGATAAAATGTACTTACATGATTTAGTACTATTTTAAGGAGGCATCTATAAATGCCAGAAAAATTACTATCAGGCGCCGCATATATCCGCGTATCAACTGACAAACAGGAAGAACTATCTCCTGATGCACAAAAACGTCTAATTTTAGATTATGCCAAGCAGCATAATATCCTATTATCCGAAAAGGATATATTTATTGAAAATGGAATTTCTGGAAAAAAGGCTGATAAGCGTCCTATGTTTCAGCAAATGATCGCATTAGCAAAATCAAAGGAGCATCCTTACGACATAATTCTTGTCTGGAAATTCTCAAGATTTGCCCGAAACCAGGATGAATCTATCCTGTATAAATCTCTGCTCCGCAAAAAAAACATCGATGTTGTCAGTATATCAGAGCCAATTATTGACGGACCATTTGGATCGCTGATTGAGCGAATTATCGAGTGGATGGATGAATACTATTCTATCAATCTGTCCTCTGAGGTAAAACGTGGTATGACCGAAAAAGCGCTACGCGGAGGCTATCAGGCTACTCCTCCTCTCGGATACGATTATCATCCTGGCGAAGTTCCGACCATCAATGAAAAAGAGGCAAAGATTGTACGGAAAATTTTTCAAGAATATAATTCCGGCGCCGACTTTACCACAATTGCTCGAAATCTGAACGAAGCAGGCTTTCGGACACGCCGAGGAAATCTTTTTGAACTTCGTGTAGTTCGATATATTTTAAAGAATCCATTCTACATTGGCAAGATCCGTTGGAACCGGGCAAAACACAGTTCTTGGATTGAAAATGATCCGGAAGATATCATCATCGTCGATGGTCAGCATCCCCCGCTTATAAGTGAAGAAGAATTCAATACTGCTAACGAGCGGATCAATCGTGAATTTCGCCCTATCCGCAGGAAAGGAGTCTGCTATACCAAACACTGGCTTTGTGGAATATTAAAATGCAGCTACTGCGGTGCGAATCTAATCTATGTAAACGACAAACGTAACAAATGCGGCACTGGCAATTTCCAGTGCTATAAATACGCAAAAGGTCTCCACAAAAAATCCTGTTCGGTTTCACAGCGGATTGCAGAAGAAAGCGTCATGGATGCTTTGGAAAGTATTCTTTCAACTGGCTATGTAGATTTCAAATATTCTGCGCCTGATAATGATTCTTCCAATTCCAAACTTCTATTCTTAAAAAAAGAACTGGAAAGCCTTGCAAAAAAAGAACAGCGTATCAAAGCTGCTTATATTGATGGGATAGACACACTAGACGAATATAAAGCAAATAAAAATCGAATTTCTGATGAGCGTAAACAGATCACTGACAAAATCAATGAGCTATCCGTACCTACTAATGTAGATACTTCCGCGCTTCAGCAACAGATGCTCCTGCGCTGTCATAATATATATGACATCCTAAAATCTGGAGCTAATGATGAAACGAAAGCTGCCGCTATCCGCAGCATTTGTGAATCAATTACTTTTGATAGAGATACTTGTACATTTAAATATGTGTTTTATCTTGGATGATAATAAAATCCGGAAATTACCAATGTCTCTGGTAATTTCCGGATTTATATGTATGCCTTTTTCATTCTTCGTATGATTTACTTTGATACAACACATCTGTTTCTCTCTTAACTATATCTATACGCGCTTTATACAACCAATATGCCCGATTTCCCAGATACTCTGTTAATGGATTAAAGAATGAGCATATACAGTATGTTTCTTCCCTACTTCTCTTTCTCAAAAAAATATATGCCGTATTCTCTTTAAGTGTGCTCTTAATTACATAATCTGCTTTTATTGACGAATATCGGTTATTTCCTTTTATATATTCACAAATCACATTTTTGTTTTCCAAATGTGCTTTCAAATATCTAAGTGAATAAATCCGATCATGTACATTGGCATAGCTGTCCTGCACATAATAATAACTTGGACTTTTTTGCAAATACTCATCCGATATATTTCCAGCCTCTATTTCTTCAAAGAGCTTTTTTCCATTTTTCGGTATATCAATATCATCCACATATTGCAGTCCTGCAATATGATGAAAATCATTCTGACGAAAATCCAATATCATTTTCACCAATTTTTTATGGCAGGAAATCCGCAAATCAAATCTATAGTTTTGGATTAGTTCATTAAATTCATGATACGCTATTTGTATATCATCCATGCATTATCCCCTATACGCCAAAAGGCTCCCTTAAGGAGCCTTTTCTTAGAGACTTTCTTTCGGTTTTACACCTAGATGCGCCGCGGTAAATCTCCATACCCTTGTAGACCTCCATGCACACCGGCTCGCATCCCGGCATACATTTCAACAGCCAATCTTAGCAGTCATAGTCGCTGCATTGTTTCGATTTTTTAGAAATCAACAACGGATTTCTTATCTATATTATACACAATTTCATAGATAATGGTTAAAAAAATTTTCATAAA
>ERZ1106943.2060-NODE-2060-length-18095-cov-7.627494_pt1 | contig 18095 bp, 14 predicted proteins | sample MGYA00403671_ERZ1106943 | MGnify/ENA primary metagenome ERZ1106943 (study PRJEB35170, sample SAMEA104062427) | human gut metagenome | biome: human gut; feature: human-associated habitat; material: faeces | place: Denmark | collected 2012-06-14 ...
GAAATAGTTGCTCTTCTTCAGGGCCTTGCGGCAGTCGTCCTCGGTCATCTTGCCCTTGCGCAGCTCCACCATGCGGGAGACCATGGCCTCCATGTTCTCATAGTTCTCAGGGTCGATGATGATGGCGCCCCGGATGTTGAAACCGGCGTCCTCGGCGGCCTGGCGGATCTCGTCAGGGTTGCCCACCAGGATGGGGGTCAGGAAGGTGCCGGACAGCAGCCGGGCGGACGCCTCCAGAATGCGGGGGTCAGAGCCCTCGGTGAAGACGATCTTCCGGGGGTGGGCCTTCAGGATCTCGATCAGCTTCTTAAACATAAGCGCAGTTCCTCCAGAAACAAAGATTGGGACGCCCTTGGTCAGACGCCCTGCTTATCAAATCAAGGGTATGTTAGCATTATTTCTTTCAAAAAGCAAGTGCCAGCCTTGGCTTATCACCCTTTTTTCTTTGCACATCGGAGCGTATCTTGCTTGCGGGACTTTCTTCCCGTGAAAACCGGGCAAAAAGCAGGCAAATATCATGGAAAATCTGTGTAAAATCTGTTCGGCTTTGGGGGCAGCCGTTGCAATCGGCGGCGAGGTATGATATACTCCTTGGAAATCGCTCCCCCGGGAGCAGAAATTTTTGAAGAAGAAAGCAGAGTTGATCCTTTTACCATGGACCTTGACAGTGCCAGTATTGGTATGCTTGCGGCCCTCATTATTCTGGTGGTCTTTTCCGCCTATTTCTCCGCCACCGAGACGGCCTTCACCTCCCTCAACCGCATCCGGCTGAAAGCACGGGCCGATGACGGGAACCTCCGGGCCGCCCGGACGCTGAAGCTGGCGGAGGACTATGACAAGCTGCTGTCCACCATCCTCATCGGCAACAACATCGTCAACATCGCTACCGCGTCCATCGGCACGGTGCTGTTCGTGCGGCACTACGGCGACGCGGGCGCCACCATCTCCACGGTGGTGGTGACGGTGGTGGTGCTGATCTTCGGCGAGATCTCCCCCAAGAGCATCGCCAAGGACTGCGCCGAGAACTGGGCCATGACAGCCGCGCCGTTTCTGCGGTGCTTGATCTGGCTGCTGATGCCGCTGAACGCGCTGTTTTCCCTGTGGAAAAAGCTGCTGGCCAGGATGTTCCATCTGGATGGGGACAACAAAATGTCCCCGGAGGAGCTGCTGATGCTGGTAAACGAGGTGCAGCAGGAGGGCAGCATCGACAAGGACGAGGGCGACCTGCTGAAGAACGCCATCGGCTTTTCCGAGCAGGAGGCGCAGGACATCCTCATCCATCGGGTGGACCTGGCGGCACTGCCGGTGGACGCCACCAAGGAAGAGGTGGCGGACCTGTTCACCCAGACAAAGTATTCCCGGCTGCTGATCTATCGGGAGGACATCGACCACATCATCGGCACCATACACCAGAAGGACTTTTATGTGGGCTGCGGCGTGACGGACAAGCCGCTGGAGGAGATACTCTCCCCGGTCATGTTCGTGCTGGAAAACGAGCCAATCAGCCTGCTGCTGAAAAAATTGCAGCTGGCCAAGACCCAGGTGGCCGTGGTGGTGGACGAGTACGGCGGCACCTGCGGCATCGTGACCATGGAGGACATTCTGGAGGAGCTGGTGGGCGAGATCTGGGACGAGCACGACGAGGAGGAGGTCTTTATCCGCAAGGTGGACAAGGACACCTATCTGGTGGACGCGGCCATGGACTTTGACGATTTTGCCGAGTTCTTCCATCTGAACGAGGAGACGGAGATGACGTCCGTCAGCGGCTGGGTGATGGAGCAGTGCGACCGGGTGCCGGAAGTAGGCGACCGGTTCAGCTGCCAGGATCTGGACGTGCTGGTGACGCGGGTGGACAACCACCGCACTTGCGAGATCAAGGTGGTCCGGCGGGAAGCGTCCGGCGGCGAGATCACCGACGAGACATAAGCAGAAGCACCCGGAGGCATAAGCCTCCGGGTGCTTATTTTTTCCTGTGAGGAACCTCCCCCAAGGTGAGTCCAATACTACCATACCACCATCCGCCCGCCAATGCAAGAAGAACTTTCGCTTCTGCAACAATTTCTCCCTAATTCTATATATTATATGATAATTCCGATGAAATATCTGCGTTTTGCACCGTTGACAGCGGAGGTATGGGGGTGTACCATCGGAACATATTTTTTACAGGGGAGATGGCGGGATGAAGTATATTTTTGTGACCGGCGGCGTGGTGTCCGGGCTGGGAAAGGGCATCTGCGCGGCATCGCTGGGCCGGCTGCTGAAGCAGTGCGGTCTGCGGGTGCGAAACCAGAAATTCGATCCGTACCTGAATGTAGATCCGGGGACCATGAGCCCTTACCAGCACGGCGAGGTGTTCGTCACCGACGACGGCGCGGAGACGGATCTGGACCTGGGACACTATGAGCGCTTCGTGGATGAGGCGCTGACCGGCGACAGCTCCGTTTCCTCCGGAAAGATCTTCTGGTCGGTGCTGAACCGGGAACGGCAGGGCGGCTATCTGGGCGGCACGGTGCAGATCATCCCCCATGTGACCGACGAGATCAAGCGGCGGTTGTACGCCATGGATGACGGACAGACGGACGTGGTCATCGCGGAGATCGGCGGCACGGTGGGTGACATCGAGAGCCAGCCGTATCTGGAGGCCATCCGTCAGGTGGCGGCGGAGCAGGGACGGGAAAACGTGCTGTATATCCACGTGCCGCTGGTGGTCTCCATCCCCGGCAGCGGCGAGCTGAAGAGCAAGCCCACACAGCACTCCGTGAAGGAGCTGCTGAGCGTGGGAATCCAGCCAGATATCCTGGTGTGCCGCACCGACAGCCCGCTGCCGGAGGACATGCGGAAGAAGATCGCACTGTTCTGCAATGTCAGTGAGGACTGCGTCATCCCCAACCTGACGGCGTCCACCCTGTATGAGGTGCCCCTGCTGCTGGAGCGGGAGGGGCTGTGCCGGGTGGTGTGCCGCATGCTGGGACTGGGCGCCGGCGAGCCGGATATGCGGCACTGGCAAGAGCTGGTGACGCAGATACACGCGGCGGAGCAGCGTCATGTGACCATCGCGCTGGTGGGCAAATACACGGAACTGCACGACGCCTATCTCAGCGTAGCGGAGTCGCTGTTCCACGCGGGGACGGCCTGCGGCGCTCAGGTGGACATCCAGTGGGTGGACTCACAGCACCTGACGGTGGAAAACCTCACGGAAACGCTCTGCGGGTGCAGCGGCATATTGGTGCCCGGCGGCTTCGGTGACCGGGGCATTGAGGGGATGATCCTGGCGGCGCAGTACGCGCGGGAGAAGGGTATCCCCTATCTGGGCATCTGCCTGGGGATGCAGATCGCGGTCATCGAATTTGCGCGGCACGCAGCCGGGTGGGCGGATGCCCACAGCGCAGAGTTCAGCGCCGTGACGGCACATCCGGTCATCGACCTGATGCCGGACCAGGTGGGCGTGACCGCCAAGGGCGGCACCATGCGGCTTGGCAAGTATCCCTGCGTGCTGGCGGAGGGAACAAAGGCCCGGGAGGCCTACGGCCAGCGGGAGATATGGGAACGCCACCGTCACCGGTATGAGTGCAGCAACGTGTTCCGGCCGGAGCTGGAGGCCGTGGGCCTGCGGGTGGCGGGTACGTCGCCGGATGGCCGTTTGGTAGAGATGGTGGAGATAGCGGACCATCCGTGGTTCGTGGGCTGCCAGTTCCACCCGGAGTTCAAGAGCCGGCCGGACCGGCCCCACCCCCTGTTCCGCGGCTTTGTGGCCGCAGCGCTGGCACAGCAACAATAAAGATACGCAAAAGGCCCACCCCGGTGGGGCGGGCCTTTGCGCTCAGCGCATCAGGGCTGCATGGCGGCAGCGGTGGCCGGGTCAAGGTAATACTTCCCGTCGCCGCCCCGGTAGTAGATATTCTGGATAAACCCGTGGAGGTCATACTCCACCTTGGTGTTGGGCTCCGCCGCTATGGTGTACATCTCCTCCGGGTAGATGTCCTCCCGGCTGTTGATCTCCTCCTCGGTCAGGTCGCCGCCGCTTTCCACAGTGCGGTTCAGGTGGGCGTCGTAGTACACCACGGAGTAGTCCTGCATCCACGTGGGGATATAGACCACCTTTGTGACGGTCTGTCCGTCCCCCTCGGGCTGAGAGACATCCTCCACCGATGGAACGTCATCCGCATCGGTGGGCAGGGTCTGGACGCCGCAGGCGCTCAGAGTCAGCAGCGCCAGCAGGGACGCGATAACGGTGATTTTTTTCATGGTCTTAGCTCCTTTCGCTCTCATACATGCTCTCCGCCGTGGACACCAGCTCCTGCCGGGACTGACCGCCGATCAGCAGGAAGAAGCAGTTGGCCTGCTCATCCACCCACACCAGCGCCGCAGCGCCCTCCGGGATGGACACCTGATGGAAATGCACGGGGTCGCTTCCCCGATAGAACCACAGGCCGCAGCCGTGCTGCACCTGCGGAGAGGCGCCCTCCGCGGGCAGCATGCGGTATAGCCGGGCGGACAGGCCGTGTACGGTCACATTCTCCGTCTCATAGTCCTCCGGCTCGCCCGCCCCGCCCGTAGGACGCTGCCCCGTCTCCGTGGAGGAGAGGCCGCCGGTGCTGCTGCTTCGCAGCTCCACGCTGATAGGCTCGTCGCCGGTCATGGGCACGGCCTCAAACAGCAGATCGCCCTGTGAGGACGTCCAGCGCATGACCCGGATGCCGTTCTCCCTGCCGGTAAAGTCGCCCGACAGGACATAGCCCAGCGGGGCGGTGGGGGTGTAGTCCTGCACCGTGTCCCCGGCATCCGCCGGGGTGATGCGGTAGGCTGTCACCAGCTCCGTTATCTGCACGAACCAGCGGCTTACCGCCGCCCGCGCCACCGGACTGGCCGCCAGCACCGCGCCAAAGGTCAGCAGTGCCGTCAGAGCGGCCGCCGCCGCGCGTCGGCCCCATCGTCGGACCGCCTGCCGGCGGGTCACACAGCGCGTCAGCGCCGTCATGTCCGCCTGAAAGGCCGGGGAAAATCCATCCTCCGGCGCCGGCAGTGCCGCCGCCAGCTGCACCGCCAGTCGGCGCGCGCCGCAGCACAGCGCTTCATCATTGAGCAGAATGCTCATACAGATATGCCCTCCTTTTCCAGTTCTGTACGCAGGGCGGCCTTGGCCCGCTGCAGAAGCTTCTGGGCCGCGGCAAAGGACAGCTCCAGCAGGGACGCCGTCTCACGGGTGCTGTAGCCGCAGCCGTAGCGCAGCAGCAGCGCCTCTCGGCTGCGGGGCGGCAGGCGGCCCATAGCGTCGGCCACCGGGTCGCCACAAGGCGGCGGCGTGACCAGAACGGTGTTCTCGTCAAAGGGCACGCCGTCACGGCGGGCCTGCTGCCGCAGGCAGTCGATACACTTACGCTCCGTGACCACCACCAGATATGCCTCCAGCTGGGGGCGGGGCAGGCGGCACAGCCGCGGGAAGTGCTCCGCCAGTGCCAGGAACGATTGCTGCACCGCGTCCTCGGCGTCCGTCTGAGCGGACAGCCTCCGCCGCGCCAACGCCAGCATCCGCCCGCAGCAGGCGCGGTATACGTCCTCAAAGAGCCGCCGCTCCTCCGCGCTCTCCAGCGCCGTCATGCACACCGTCAAACGCCCACCTCCCCGCAGCTTGTTGCATTCATCATAACACAGGCGGCCGCCCTGTGTCATCACTATATAAACGGCGCAGCGGAGCGAATACGGACAACGAGATCGAAAAAAAGCGAAAAAACTTGTCCTCCTATGGAAAAAGGACGCCGAGGCGTCCTTTTCGGGTAAGACTGTTCATACATATACAGAAGGCGATGCCGGCTACACCATGACGAACATATTATAATGCTTCATCAGGCGGATATCCTCCTTGGATATCTTCAGCTCCTGGACCAGCGCCTTGTCGATGGAAAGCGGTGTTTTGCTGAGAAGGCGCTTGGCGGCGGAGGGCATCAGCGGGCGGCAGGAGATGCCATAGGTCAGCACCCACTTCCGGTCGTCATCCATGTAGGGCTGGGGAATGCCGATCTGGTATTTGTCCATGGGCATATCGTCGTTCTGGAAAAGCATGGCGCTGAACGCCTCGTAGTGGGTCAGGGTGCCGTGGTAGGTGCTCTCACAGACCCGGTAGTGGGCCAGGTCCTTGATGTTCATGTACATGAGCACCTCGGCCGTGCTGCTCTCCTCCGTGGGGAATATATCGATCACGGTGCACTGGGCGCGGTTGACCCGGCCGTCGAAGAAGTACATATATAATTGGGAGACCTCCCGGAAAAAGGCGGGCACCTCCGCGTTGTACTCCTGGTCAATATCCGGTGTATTGCGGTACAGCAGATCATAGATGCTGACCTTCAGGGCGTTGGCGATGTCGTAAAGCGTGGCAATATCCACGGAGATCTGTCCGTTCTCGTACTTGGAGATGGCCGAACGGGTCTTGTAGATGGCCTGAGCCAGCTCGTCCATCGACATACCCCGGCTTTTGCGGGCGTAGCGGATGCGGCTGCCGACTTCTCTTGTGATATTCTCTCTTGCAGTGTCCATAGGTGATTTCCTCAAAATCAATTCAGGCTCATTTTTTCACTGGTTTTTAACGATTATAGCAAAATACGTCGAATATGTCAACAAACGTTCCGCTCAGGAAACATAATTTGCACAAATTGTTCCGCAGGGGGAACAGGCGGCAAATTGCCACCCGGTCCATTTTCCGTTATAATGGCAACTAAGGTAAACCTTACGTACGCAAAACTGTACAAAATCACAATAATACTACGTTGAAATTGGAGAGGTGTACAAAATGAAGGTCAAAGCTGATACGTTGTTTTATGGCGGCAAGATCTACACGATGGAAGCGCCGGGCGTCTGCAAGGAAGCAGTGGTGCTGAAGGACGGCAAATTTGCCTATGTGGGCACAAAGGAAGAGGCGCTGGAGCGCTTTGACTGTGCGAAGTGCATTGATCTGCAGGGCAAAACTGTGCTGCCCGGCATGGGCGACTCCCACCTGCACTTCTTCGCTTTCTGCCAGACCTATACCACGGTGGACCTGGGCGGCGCCACCTCCCGCGCCGAGGCACTGCAGCTGCTGCGTGACCGCGCGGCGGAGACACCCAAGGGTGAGTGGATCAAGGGCTCCAACTTTGACCAGTCCAAGTGGAAGGACTGCGAGGACCGACTGCCCACTCGTCTGGACTTGGATGAGGCCAGCACCGATCACCCCATCGTCATCAAGCGCGTGTGCCTGCACACGGCGGTGGCCAACACCATGGCGCTGGAGAAGGCCAACATTACCAACGGCTACGTGTACGGCCCCGGCGGCCTGGTGGAGCTGGACGCTGACGGCAATCCCAACGGCATTTTCCGTGAGCAGGCCTCCAAAATTTATGATAACCTGATCCCCGACCCGTTCCTGGTGCCCGCCACCCGTGAGAAGTGCATGAAGAAGGGTCTGGCGCTGGCCTCCAGCCTGGGCGTGACCATGATGCACACCTACGCCGCGGAGATCTGGCACTATGACGAGGACTTCGCCGACTATGTGGCCCGCAGCGACCGCGGCGAGCTGCCGGTGCGTATGGCCGTGTGCCTGGACTATATGTTCGACCCGGAAAACCTGACACCCGAGCAGCGGAATGATCCCTATCGTGCCGCACGGATGGGCAGCTTCAAGAGCTTCTCTGATGGCTCCCTGGGCTCCCGTTCCGCCAAGCTGTACACCGACTACGCGGACGATCCCGGCAACACCGGTATTCTGGTCATCAGCCCCGAGGACCTGGCCAAGAGAATGTACAAGGCATACCGCCACGGCTTGCAGCCCGCCACCCACTGTATCGGCGACAAGGCGCTGGAGGTCACTCTGGACGCGGTGGAGTACTGCCTGCAGCAGGGGCTGAAGGACGGCATGACGCCGGAGGAGCAGGCCAAGCGTCTCCCCTTCCGCATCATCCACGCCCAGATGGCCACGCCGGAGCTGATCGAGCGCATGAAGAAGCTGCCTCTCGTACTGGATATCCAGCCCACGTTCCTGATGACCGACCTGCACTGGATCGAGGAGCGCGTAGGCAAGGAACGCGCCGTGCTGAGCTATCCCTGGAAGACGTATCTGGACGCGGGACTGATCATGGCCGGCGGCTCCGACGCACCGGTGGAGAGCTTCAATCCCTGGATCGGCATCTACGCCACCGTGACCCGTCAGGATATGGACGGCTATCCCGTGGGCGGCTATCACCCCAACGAGAAGGTATCCGTGTATGACGCGGTGTGTATGTACAGCAAGAACGTGGCCTACGCCAACGGCGATCAGGACCTGATGGGAACCATCGAGGCCGGCAAGTTCGCCGACATGGTGGTCATCGACCGCGACATCTTCCACATTCCCGAAAACGACATCAAGGACATCCAGGTGCTGAACACCTATATGGCCGGCATCGAGAGATATCACCGCGACTGATACGCGCAGCATAACAAAGGAGCTAAGACATGAAATTAAATTCTTTTGACAAGGTCAAGCAGTTAACGGAAGAGATGGTCGCCATCCCCAGCATCAACAAGGAGCCGGGCGGCGAGAGCGCCGTGGCCCGCTATATACAGGACTTCTATATGTCCCTGCCCTACTTCCAGGCACATCCCGAGCAGGTCAAGTGCTTCCAGACCAAGAACGACTTTGTGGTGCGGCACAGCACGCTGGCCTATGTGAAGGGCACCAAGGGCAATTCCAACCGCACAGTCATCCTCATCGGCCACATCGACACCGTGGGCGTGGACGATTTCGGCACCATCCGCGAGTACGCGTTCCGCTGCGAGGAGCTGCCCGCCAAGCTGCGCGAGACGTTCGTGCTGCCCCAGGAGGTCATTGACGATATCGAGTCCGGCGAGTATCTGTTCGGCCGCGGCGCGCTGGATATGAAGTCCGGTGTGGCAGGCCATATGTACCTGATCCAGTACTTTTCCGAGCATCCCGAGGAGCTGGACGGCAACCTGCTGGCTATCGGCGAGTGCGACGAGGAGGACAACTCCAAGGGCATCATCACCGCCCTGGACCTGCTGGAGGATCTGAAGGAGAAGGAGCACTTCGAGTACGTGGCGTGCATCAACGCGGACTACTCCACCAACTACGCTCCCGGCGACGAGAACCGCTACATCTACTACGGCAGCATCGGCAAGCTGCTGCCCTGCTTCGCCGTGTTCGGCAAGGAGGCCCATGTGGGCCAGGCCTTCAGCGCGCTGGACCCCAACCTGGTGCTGGCCAACATCACGCGCAAGATGTCCCTGAACACTGACCTGTGCGACATCGCCCAGGGTGAGGTGGCCATTCCGCCCATCTCCCTGAAGCAGATGGACACCAAGGGCCCCTACACCGTGCAGACGGCGCTGACGGCCTTCGGTTACTACAACTTCTTCACCCACGGCTGGAGTCCTTCCATCGTGCTGGAAAAGAGCAAGCAGATGGCCGTGGAGGCCTTTGACGAGACGGTGGAGTACCTGAATGCCCAGTACAAGCGCTTCTGCGAGCTGAGCAAGGTGGACTTCCATCAGCTGCCCTGGAAGACCCGTGTCTACACCTGGAACGAGTTCTATAACGAGCTGGCCGCCGTACACGGCGAGGCATTCAAGAAGGCCATTCACGAGTTCACCGTGAAGCTGCATAAGGACGACCCCGAGTTGGATCTGCGGCTGTTCGGCCTGCGTGTGGTGCAGGAGGCATGGAAGTGGTCTGAGGACAAGTCCCCCGCCGTGGTGGTGTTCTTCGGCTCCATCTTCAGCGCCCGTATCGAGATGACCGGCCGCACGGCCAAGGAAAAGGCTCTGCTGGATGCGGTGGAGAGCGCTATCGAGGTGGTGCGGCCCGAGGCCCAGCGCCAGATCAAGACCCGTATGTTCTACCCCTACATCTCCGACTCCAGCTTTATGGCCGTGTGCGACGACACCCTGGCTATCCAGGCGCTGGAGACAAACATGCCCCAGTACGGCGTGAAATACACGCACCCGGTGGATAAGATCCGTCAGATCGACGTCCCCGTTGTCAATATCGGTACCTTCGGCCGCGACGGACATATGCTCACCGAGCGCGTGGATATGCGGCAGACGTTCCAAAATGTTCCCAACATCACCTATGAAGCGGTGAAGCGTCTGCTGAGCTGAGCTATCCCTCCCTACGCTGAGAGACCCTGTCAAAACGCACAAAACGCACCAAGCACAAAACGCAAAACGCACAAGCGCAATCACAGAGAAAATCACCTATTGTTTCGCGTGAAAGGAGAAAAGTATGGTTATACTGCAAGCTATTCAAGATTTTGGTAACTGGTTCTGGGGCATTCCCATTTTGATCCTCATCGGCGGCGGCGGTCTGTTCCTGACCATCTATCTGGGCTTCCCCCAGATCCGCCACTTCGGCTACGCCATGAGCCAGACCTTCGGCAAGATGTTCGCCAAGAAGGAAGAGGGCAAGGTCCGTCCCATCTCCGCCGCATTCGCGGCCCTGGCCTGCGCCGTCGGCGCTTCCAACATCGTCGGCGTGCCCGTGGCTATCGCCCTGGGCGGCCCCGGCGCTGTGTTCTGGATCTGGATCCTGGCTATCCTCGGCATGTGCACCAAGTACTGCGAGGTCGCGATGGGCATCAAGTACCGTCGTAAGAACGACGTGGGCGAGTGGGTCGGTGGCCCCGCCTACTACCTGCGCGGTCTGGGCAAGAAGATCGGTGTCGTGTTCGGCGTCGGCTACGCCTTCTTCTTCATGATCGAGCTGGTCCCCTCCCTGGCCTCTCAGGGCGTTTCCGCTGCTGAGCAGTTCAACGTCTTCGGCGCAAACCAGACCGTCACCGGCATCATCATCGCCGTTCTGGTGGGCGTTATCCTGGCCGGCGGCTTCAAGCGCGTGTCCAGCGTCACCGACATCCTGGTTCCCGTGATGGCCTGCCTGTACGTGCTGGGCGCTCTGATCATCATCTTCGCCCATGTGGGCGAGATCCCCGCTGTTTTTGGCATGATCTTCCAGGATGCCTTCACCGGCCGCGCCGCTGTGGGCGGCTTCGCCGGCGCCACCATCATGGCTGCTATCCGTTGGGGCGCTGCCCGCGGCGTGTACTCCAATGAGGCTGGCGTAGGCTCCACCATCGCCGGTCACTGCACCGCCGATACGGATCACCCCATCCGTCAGGCCCAGTTCGGTATCTTCGAAGTCTTCATGGATACCATCGTTATCTGCACCATCACCGCCCTGGCTGTTCTGGCCTCCGGCGTGTGGACCCAGGAGGGTCTGAGCTCCGGCCAGCTGGCCCTGGCTGCTTTCCAGTCCGTGTTCGGTAACTTCGGCGCCATTTTCGTCGCCATTACGGTGTTCATGTTCGTGTTCTCCACGATCATTTCCGCCGGCTTCTTCGGCCAGATCCAGGCTGAGATCCTGTTCGGCCGTAAGTTCTCCAAGATCTGGGTATTTATGTATCCCCTGTTCATCGGCATCGCCTGCGCGTTCTCCAACGTGACCACCATGTACATGATCACCGACGGTTTCATGGCTATTATCGTCATCCTGAACATGATCGGCCTGCTGCTGATGTGCAAGCAGGTGAAGGACCTGCAGAAGGAGTACTACAACACTCCCGGTATGTACTACCTGGCTGACAAGGCCGCCAAGGAAGCCAAGAAGGCTGCCAAGTAACGGCTGACACAGCATAACACAGTGATAACGTAATTCCCCTGTACTGACATTCCCCGCGTTTTGTGCGTTTACCCCCCCTGGACCTCTCAGCGAAGGGTGCTGGTCCCCTCCAGCGCCGGGGCCCGGTCCGGCCTTGTGCCGGGCCGGGCTTCCGGCATTTCAGGGGGCCTGTCCCACCCCACGATAAAAGGGAACGACCGCCGAATGGGCGGTCGTTCCCTTTTGTGCGGCGGGTGCTTGTTTAACCAAAGGTGCCTTTTTATACACATCACTATCCGGGCGGATCGCACCGTCAGCCCTCTGCGGGCAGCGTCACGGTAAATGTGGAGCCATTTCCAGGGCGGGAGAACACAGTCACCCGCCCGCCGCACAGCGTTACCACCCGGCGAACAATGGACAGGCCCAGGCCGTTGCCCCGGTCATCCGGGTATGGTGCAGCCCGGTAGAACCTGTCAAAAATGTGCCGCTGTGTCTCCTCGTCCATACCGATACCCGTATCGGAGACAGACACGGTGACCTCTCCCTCACCCCGCCGCAGCACCACGGTGATCTGCCCGCCGGCGGGCGTGAACCGGATAGCGTTGGAGAGCAGGTTAGACCAGATGTGCTCCACCAGCTCCTCATTGCCGTAATAGTCCACCGGATCCAGGTCCCCCTCCACGGTCAGGCTCTTTTTCAGCCACTCCCTCTCCTGCTGGCGCACACACCGGCGGAGCTGTTCATCCAGGCTGTACAGCGTCTTGTCGGACACGATCTCGGTGTTTTCGTACCGAGCCAGCTCCAGAACGTGGGTGCTCATGGCAGCCAGTCGTTCGGACTGCTGCACCACGGTGTCTGTATAGGTCCGCCGCTGCTCCGATGTCAGGTCGTCGTTTTGCAGCAGCTTGGCAAATCCCCGGATGGAGATAAGCGGCGTTTTGAACTCGTGGGAAAAGGTATTCACAAAGTCCATTCGTAGCAGCGCCACGCTGGACAGTTCCTCCGCCATTTTATTAAAGCTGCGGATATATTCCGCCACCTCGCCCCGGGCGCCCCGCATATCCACCCGCACGGTATAATCGCCCTCCGCCACCGACTGCGTGGCCTGCATCAACCGTGACAAAGGCGCCAGATACCCACGGAAAATGAATATGGCCAGCAGTACGCCCAGGATGGCGCTGACCGAAAGGATGAGGATGGGCCACAGCAGCGTATAGCTGGCGTCCTCCAGATGCACCAGCCGCTGCACCAGTGTAAATATCCCCAACGCCATCCCCACATACACCGCCACCAGCCCCAGCACCAGCAGGAACATGGTGCCCAGCAGCCGGACAGGCGGCTTTTCTTTTTTCACCTTATTTCTGGCCATTGCCGTCCTCCCGGGGCATCCCCATATAGCCAAATCCCCGAATCGTCCGCAGTTCGAAATCCGGGTTGTCCCGGAATTTCTCTCGCAGTCGGGAGATGTAAACCTCCACAGTGTGCTCGTCCACATCACTGTCCAGATCCCATATGTCGTCGATAAGCTGCCGTTTTGTGAAAAGCGTCCGGGGGTAAGACAGCAGCTTATACAGCAGCAAAAACTCCTTAGCGGACAGCTGCCACGTACTCTGCGGAGTGATGACCTGCAGGGAGCCGCGGTCCAGCACCGTGGTGCCCACCGTCAAGCGTCGGTCTGCCCGGCTGCAATACCGCCGCAGCAGGGCCTCGATACGCCAAAGCATCTCCTCCTCGTCCACTGGCTTGACCATATAGTCATCCGTCCCCGCCCGGAACCCCCGGCGCTTGTCCTCCTGGGTCACGCGGGCCGTCACCATCAGCACCGGCAGATCGCAGTTCCCCTCCCGCAGCGTCTGGGTGAAGGTGATGCCGTCCATCCGCGGCATAGTGATATCCACCACCGCCAGATCGCACTGGTAGTGTTCCATCACCTCCAGCGCCTCCACACCGTCCCGCGCAGGGCACGGCTCATACCCGGCACGCCGCAGCACCTCGCACATTAGAAATCTGGCGTTGTCATCGTCCTCGGCCACCAAAATGCGGAACATGGCTGTCCCTCCCTTGTGTTTTTTTGGATTTTATCACACCTGCTCTCAAAAATCGAGATTTTTTGAGCTTACGTTGAGGTTTCTTCGGTATACTGCCGTTACCATAGGAAAAATAGGAGGAACACCCCATGCCCAGACCTGTCTGCATCACCTACGACAGCACCTGTGACCTGACGCCCCAGCTGCTGGAGCGCTTCCATATCCGCACCATACCCCTGACTATCCAGAGTGGCGGGCGTGTCTTCCCTGATGACGGAAACTACACCTCGGCGGAACTGTACGCCGATTACCGCCGGAACGGCACCCTGCCCAAAACAACAGCGATCAGTCCAGAAGCGTTCAAGGCATTTTTCTCCCCGCTTTTAGCGGAGGGCTATGACATCGTCCACATCGACATCAGCTCGGAGCTGTCCTGCACCTGCCAGAACGCGGTGCTGGCGGCACAGGAGCTGACGGGCCAGGGACAGATCCACGTGGTGGACAGCCGCCAGCTCTCCACCGGCGGCGGGCTGCTGGCACTGCAGGGGGCCAAGCTACGGGACGGCGGTATGACGGCGGCGGACATCGCCGCGGAGCTGCGCCTCCTGACACCCTGCAGCGACACCAGCTTCGTACTGGACACACTGGAGTTTATGTGGAAGGGCGGCCGCTGCAGCGGCGTGACGGCGCTGGGCGCCAATATGCTGAAGCTGAAGCCCTGTCTTGAAATGCGGGAGGGCAAGCTGGCAGTCTACAAAAAGTACCGCGGCGCCATGGAAAAGGTGTACCGCCAGTATATCACCGAACGGTTGGCGGATAAGACAGTTGTGGCTGATCACGCTTTCATCACCCACTCCGGCGAGGTGGCGGAGAACACCCTACAGGAGCTGACGAAGCTGGTACGGGAGTTGGCACCCTTTCAGGAGGTATTCGTCACCCAGGCTGGCTGTACTGTGTCCTCACACTGCGGCCCCGGCACCCTGGGTGTGCTGTTTCTGCGGCAGCCGGAGCAATAACAAGCTGCGCATCAGTTGTGCACCCATGTCCGCACCAGGTCGGGCACCCATCCGAACACACGGAAGCACTCTGCCCTGCATTCTTGTTCGGTACAGTCCGGATGCGCGGCCATATAGGCCAGCAGGTACGCCCGTACATTCTCTCGAAGGTTTTTCCGGGCAAACCGGAAATCATACTTGGGAATTGCGTCCAGCGCAAATGAGGTCAGCGGGGCGTCGCTGTAACAGGGCTTGGCCAAGTTCACACGGGTCGTGTGGCAGATGGTGTGACGGGCGTTCGCAGGGTGGAGTATGTCCTCCAGATGCTCGAAGTCCGCTTTCGTTTTGCCGGTGCTCAACAATGCGCGCGGAAGCTGCGTCTGCGTCAGAAAGTGCCCGTTGGCGAGAGTAGCCTTCAGCAGAAAGGACAGGCAGAAATCCTCCGAATTTGATAAGCAAATATCCACACCGCCGTAGCCTCGCTCATGGAAATACAGCTGTCCAAACCGGTTTTTCTGCTTGCTGCTACGGTGGGTATTCTGGTCGGGAAAACGCGTTTCGTCATAGCAATAGGCCTCCACCCACAGCGGCTCAATGGTCACGCCAAAGACCTCGATGCGGCAATCATTGATAAGCTTATCGCCCAGCATTTGCAGAATATGTACCTGTTCATCATAAGCGGCATTTTTTAAATTGCTGACCAAGGTCCACAAGTCGGCAGCGCGGTCCATACACTCAGTCCTTTCCGGGGCGTTTCAAAAAGTATATCACTTGGATGGCGTTCGTACAAGTTCCATAGGAAGAACTTTGCGTAAGGACACACATTCGCTGCGTTAGTTCTGCAAAATGGCGTGGATGCGAAAACCGTCAGCAGTATGCTACGTCGCTACGACGCGAGCTTCACCCTGCGCACCTACACCCACGCCACGCGGCAAAAGCAAGACGAAGCCGCGCAGGCCATGGGCAGCTTCATGGCGCAGGTGATGTAAACGCCGAAAGCGATAAAAGCACGGGAGAGGAAGCTGAACTTCCTCTCCCGTGCTCTTTCACCTTTTCCGCGCATTTCCGCGTGTGGGTCAAAACTGTCCCACACCGTGACCCACAGATTAAATTGGCAAAAAAGTAAATAAAAAGTCCTGTTTTCGAGAGAAAACAGGACTTTTTGGAGGTGACACCCGGATTTGAACCGGGGAATGAGGGTTTTGCAGACCCTTGCCTTACCACTTGGCTATGTCACCGTGTCAGCGAAAATCATTATACTATATACCGTCGGCCCTTGTCAAGAGTGAAATGCCCGTTGAAACGGGATTTCTTTCATTGCTTTTTGTGTTACTTCACGGTCGTCTTTGCTGCAGCCTCAGAAAAAAATGCAAAAAGAAATAGAACAAATGTTGCAATGCGCGAAAGGGTGTGATATAATAGAGCCGGAAGAACAGCGGACGCGGCGCACATACAAAAAACGGACCTGCGCCGACACGGGGCGCGTGAAAGGGGCATGGCTATGGCGAAGATGACCAGAATGCAGCAGAAGATCTACGACTACATCGCCCAGGCACTGCGGGAGCAGGGGTATCCCCCCTCGGTGCGGGAGATCGGCGAGGCGGTGGGACTGAAATCGCCGTCCACGGTGCATTTCCACCTGAAGCACATGGAGGAGCTGGGCGTGCTGACCAAGGGGGCCGGCAAGGGCCGGGCCCTGACGCTGGCGCAGCCCATGCAGGGGGAAATGCCTGACGGCGCGCCGGTACAGGCCGCGCCCGTGCAGGAGGAGGCGGCGCCGACAGCGGACCGCATCCCCGTGGTGGGCAGCGTGGCCGCGGGCAGCCCCATATTGGCGGAGGAGTGCATTGAGGACTATCTGACCTTCGACACCGGCGGACGCGAGGGGGAGTACTTTGCCCTGCGGGTGCGGGGCGAGTCCATGCTGAACGCGGGCATCCTGCCGGACGACCTGGTGGTGGTACACCGCCAGCCCACGGCACACAACGGCGAGATCGTGGTGGCGCTGCTGGGGGACGAGGCCACGGTGAAGCGGCTGAGCCGCCGGAACGGCGAGGTGTGGCTGCTGCCGGAGAACGAGAACTACCGGCCCATCGACGGCCGCGAGGCCACGCTGTTGGGCAAGGTCACCGCCGTGGTGCGGGAGTATAACTGAACGCAATAAATATCCCCCGGCTAGGCCGGGGGATATTTATTGTTTGGGGGGTTGAGCTGGGGGCTGTCAGATGACGTGGTATTCCTTCAGGAGCTTTTCGATATCGGTGTTTTCGATCTTACTGAGGGCTTTCTTGACGGCCAGCTTTTCCATCAGGCCCAGCTCCATGTCGGTGGCCTTCTTGCCGTCCCGCAGCTTTACGGTGGCGTTCAGCAGGTCGCGGACGTCATAGACGCTGCCCCAGACCTCGGGCACGCCGCGGTCCACGTTCAGCAGGGTGTAGACGGCCTCCATGCCGGTCCGCATGGAATACTCGGTGGTGAAGATGGTGTCGCGGGGCGTCTCGGCAAACTGACCGAGGAAGGCGAAGTTCACGCTGCCGTCGGGCACCACATTGGGCCGGTCGCCGTAGGCGCGGGGCATGAAGAACGCATCGATATAGGGCATCATCACGGGTACGGTGTTGGCGCTGTTGGACGCCAGATCCTCGATCTGATCCTCGGGCACGCCGATGTGGTACAGCCACTCCATGCAGATCTCCTTGCCGGTGCACGCCCGCATGGGCTTTTTCACATAGTCGCCGGGCTTGTCGGTGAACAGGGAATAGACCCACACCAGGCAGTGGTCCTTGGGCTGGTCGCGGAACTGGGGCTGGCGGTTGATGGTCCAGCTCATCAGCCAGGAGGAGTCCTTGACGGTGACGATGCCGCCGGTGACCACATGGCCGGTGAAGGGGTCGCGCTTGCAGATGTTCTTGATATAGGGGATGATCTTCTGGTCCAAAGTCTCCACGGTGGCGCTCATCCAGTTGGTCTGCTCGGGGTCATGGCAGAACTTGTCGGGATGGCCAAAGGCAGGGTCCTGCGCGGCGATCTTGCGCCACATATCCCAGCCGCCGCCGGGCTTCAGCTCGGTGTTGTAGGCGGCGGGCTTATCCTGACTGCCCATGGAGGAGTTCTCCACGCAGCCGCCGTTGGTGATGAACACCAGATCGTTCTCCGTCAGGTCGATGGCGCCGGGCTCGTTGTTCTCGATGACATCGATGCGCTTGGCCAGCTTGTGGGCGGGATCGGAGCAGTCGAACTCCACGTTGGTGACCTGCACGCCGTAATGGAACCGGACGTTGTGGCTCTCCAGATACTTCACCATGGGCAGGATCATGGACTCATACTGGTTGTACTTGGTGAAGCGCAGGGCGGTGAAGTCGGGCAGGCCGCCGATGTGGTGGATATAGCGCTGGATATACAGCTTCATCTCCAGCGCGCTGTGCCAGTTCTCAAAGGCGAACATGGTGCGCCAGT
>ERZ1106943.2076-NODE-2076-length-17936-cov-6.320396_pt1 | contig 17936 bp, 13 predicted proteins | sample MGYA00403671_ERZ1106943 | MGnify/ENA primary metagenome ERZ1106943 (study PRJEB35170, sample SAMEA104062427) | human gut metagenome | biome: human gut; feature: human-associated habitat; material: faeces | place: Denmark | collected 2012-06-14 ...
ATATTATAAATAATATAATATTTTTTTTCAATTGTTATTTTTTAATGTCAACCTTTAAGAAATGTTTAAAATTCAAAATCAACAATCATTTATTTTTTTATGTTCTTAAAAAATAAACAAAAATTGCAATTTTGTAATATTTATTTCATTTTATGTGATATAATAATTGTGTGGAGGAATTGTATCATGAAAGATTTAGTAAAAGCACTTGAAGGATTACCATATATCGTCCGTGTATTACTTACAATTTTTTGGGGCATTTATGGTAACTTAATGAGATTATTTAGATCATTAGCAAAGAATAATTTAGTCGGAATAATCTTAGCTGTTGTCCTTTTAATTTGCGGTGGCTTCATAATTCTTTGGATTTGGGATGTCATCCGTGTAATTCTTGGAAAACAAGTTTGGTGGATTGACTAATTTTTAAAATAAGTTTAACCCATTAAAAAAGCCTGCAAATTGCAAGCTTTTTTTATTTGTCTTTTACTATTAACTACATATTAGTGTCATCAAATGAATCTAGTATTTTAATTAATGGACGAACAACTTTCTTAATATTCCCATCAACAAAAGGATTTCTTAAGTGTGCGTGTTCAAGTAATTCTAAGAATGTATATTTTCCACCCATCTTACATAATTTATTATATTTATTCCAAGCTCTTTCTTGATTTTTACGCATTTCAACTAAGAATTGGAAAGCACAAACTTGGGCTAAAGTGTAATCAATATAATAGAATGGTGTTTGGAAAATATGACTTTGTTTTAACCATAAATTTCCGTTTTCATATACATCAAATCCTTTATAATTTTTTAAAGGTGTATATTTCTTTTCTAATTCACGCCATTTTGCGCATCTTTCTAAATGAGTGGCATTAGGATTTTCATAAACAAAATGTTGGAATTCATCAACAGTCACACCATATGGAACAAACATAATTGCATCTGCTAAATGAGCAAAACGATATTTATCATCATCTTTACCAAAGAATTTATCCATCCATGGCCAAGCAAAGAATTCCATTGACATTGAGTGAATTTCACATGCTTCTAATGTTGGACTACGATAACTTGATACTTTAATATTTCTTGAACAGTATCCTTGATAAGCATGTCCAAATTCATGAGTTAATACATCAACATCACCAGATGTACCATTGAAGTTAGAGAAAATAAATGGGCACTTATATTCTGGTAAATAAGTCATATAACCGCCGCCTTGTTTGCCTGGCTTAGCGATTAAATCCATCATATGGTTATCAACCATATATTCAAAAAATGAACCAGTTTCTTTTGACATTTCGTGATACATTTCATTAGCTTTGCTTACCAAATATTCTGGATTACCAATTGGAGTTGGGTTGCCAGATAAGAAATTTAATCCCATATCATAGAAACGTGGATTACGAATATGAATACGTTTCATTTGGCGTTTATATAATTTCTTCCAAACAGGGACTAAAACTTTTTCTACTTGTTTGCGGTAATTTGCAACCATTTCAGCATTATAATCGCATCTTCCTAAGCGCATATATCCTAATTCAATATAATTCTTAAACCCTAATTTTTTAGCCATGTTGTCACGAGTGTGAACTAAATCATCATAAATTTGTCCAATCTCTTCGTGATGCTTTTCAAAAAATTTAGCAACTGCTTTGCTAGCTTTTTTACGACGTTCACGATCAACATCAGTTGTAAATTTACCCATTTGTGATAAATTATAAACTCCGCCTTCAAATTTAATTTTAGCGCCAGCCATGACTTTATTATATTTAGAAACCAATTTGTTCTCTGATTGTAAATCTTCAATAATTTTCGGATCAAAACATTTTAATGCTATATCAATTTGCTTAAATAAATATGGTCCAAATTCTTCTTCTAATTCTTTTCTAAATGGAGAAGATACTAAGATTTTATTAATCTTATCACTAAAAACTTGTACTTGTGGAGCAATTTCATCAAGTACATCATTAGCTTTAACATATTCTTCATTAGTGGTATCCAATGAATAGCGAATAGAGATCACAGTAAAAATTGTTGCTACGTGATCATCATATTTCATAATTTTCTTATATGCATTAATTTGCTCTTCTGCGGTTTTAGCATTTTCTAATTTTTCAATCAATGCTCCATATTTTTTTGATAGTTCATCAAGGGAAGGAACTATTAATGGTATTTCTTCAAATTTCATAAATTATTACCTCTACTTTCATATTTATACTATTAATTTACTACTATTAACTACATTTATCACTAAAAAATTCACTTTTAAAGCGCTTTTTTAGGTAAAAAAGTAAAAAACTACTAAAATATTACTAACAAATTCATATTTCCTTACCAAAAAATCATTTTTTCAATAATTTAATACTTATTTACTTGAAAACTACTTCTCTTTAACTACTTATTACTCCTAGTTAAAATTAAAGAAAATCCTAGTGGCATGTTAAACCATTAGGATTAGTATCAAATTTATTTAAGGATTAAACTATCTTCAGTCATTTCAGCTGGTTTTGTGTCACCTAATAAATCAATAATTGTTGGAGCAATATTCGATAACTTACCATCTTCACGAAGTTTTAAACCCGGAATAGTAATAATTACAGGAACTTTACTTGTTGTATGAGCAGTAAATGGATGACCTTCAGCGTCTTTAATAATTTCGGCATTACCATGATCCGCAGTGACAATAAGTGTACCGCCGTTTTGTTGAACGTAATCATAAATTTTACCAACACACTCATCAACTGTTTCAACAGCTTTAACAACAGCAGGTTCAACTGCTGTATGTCCAACCATATCACAGTTTGCAAAGTTCAATATAACAACATCTAAGTCTTTCTTATCTAATTCTTTTAGTAACTTATCAGTAACTTCATACGCTGACATCTCAGGTTGCATATCATATGTAGGAACTTTTGGAGAATTAACTAAAACACGGCGAGATCCTTTTAATTCAGGTCTTTCAATTCCATCATAATTAATTGTTCCATCAAAGAAGAATGTTACGTGCGCATATTTTTCAGTTTCAGCAATACGAAGTTGGCGATATCCATGATCAGCAAGCCATACGCCTAATACATTTGTTAGTTTAGGTAAAGCAAAAGCAATTTCACCTTTTACTGAATCAGCATATTTCATTGTTGATACAAAGAAAATATCTTTTAAAACATGGCTTGGTACATATGGTTTATACATTAATGTGCCATCATCTTTGACTGGTGGATGTTCATAGAAATATGGGTTTGAGAACATTGTTGCAATTTGAATTGCGCGATCTGGTCTAAAGTTCATAAAGATAATCGCATCTTCATCTTTAATTCTTCCATCTACATTAGCATTGTAAGCTGGGATAAGGAATTCATCGGATGCATCTTTTCCTGTGGTAGGTAAATATGCATATTGATCTTTAAAGTATTGTTTATAATCAGTAAAACTTGCTCCATCATGATCTACCATAACGCGGTAACTCTTATCATTACGATCAAAGTTTTTATCTCTATCCATTGCGTAGTATCTTCCAGAAATATCTGCAATATGTCCAAAGTTTTCTTCTTCCATTACTTTAGCAATTTTATCAACATAAGTCACACCAACTTGTGGATCAACGTCTCTTCCATCCATAAAGCAGTGAACAAACACATCTTTTAATCCTTCTTTTTTAGCCATCTTAATCATAGCAATAATGTGATTAATATGTGAGTGAACACCACCATCAGATAATAAACTCATAATATGCAAATTAGAATTATGATCTTTTACATATTTAATAGCGTGTAAATAATGTTCATTTTCATAGAAAGTTCCATCTTTAACTGCTTTATTAATTAAACTTAATGATTGGTGAACAATACGTCCCGCACCTAAGTTTAAATGACCTACTTCTGAGTTACCCATTTGACCATCTGGTAAACCAACATATTCTCCTGATGCTTGGATTAAAGTCGTAGGGTATTTACTCATAAGCATATCAAGATGTGGCTTTTTAGCTTCCGCGATAGCGTTGCCATAAGTTTCTTTTCTTATGCCATAGCCATCCATAATAATTAATATAACTGGTAATTTATTCATTTTAATACACCTCTTTACCACTAATAATTATACACATTTGTGTGAATAATTAAAGAAAAATGATAACTAGGAAACGATTTCTTTTTCACTGAAATTCGCCAAACGCGCAATGGGACGAAATGCCCATACTTTAATCCAATAATTAAAGCCCAATGCATCAGCATTATAAAGCGCTAATGCTTTGCGATGGTTTTGATCAATCTCTAATAGAGATTTTTTTAATATTTGGTATTCGTTATCATTTTTAACTTTTTCATTACTTTCTGCAAAATATAGTAGCGTTTGACTAGCCTTCATTAAATATGCTTTAACTGTAAGTCTTTCCGTAAGTGTTAAACGCTTTAATGATTCATCCATTTTTGGTGATAATTCTTCTTGAAATTCGCTTGGTATAGCCATGTTGTATTTTTTAAATACTTTAGCAAGTAAAACTAATATATCGTATTTTTGCGCTAATAAAATATTGACATTGTAGTTTCTTTTTTCAATTCTATCATTTAATTTTTTTAAGGAAAAATAACCAATTATTTCTATCAATAAAAACGAAAATAATAAAACAGAAATAATAGATATAACGATATATAAAGGTAATAAATTTGCTTCATTTAATATCATAAAAGTTAAGCTCCTTTTCAAATAAATATTTTATAAATAAAATCGTGTATTTTCAAGCAAATACTCTTTATTTATTCATATAATTTGACTATTTTTTCATATAAATATATAATTTATATGAGAATTAGGAGGATTATATTTTAATGAAAAAGCAGCCTATTATTGCTATCGTCTATGATTTTGATAAAACATTATCTAGCGAAGATATGCAAAACTACTCTTTTATTCCGGCTTTAGGAATGACTCCTGAAGAATTTTGGCATGAAACATCAGTTTTTTCCGAAAAAACAAATGTGGAAAGAATATTATCTTACATGTATATGATGGTTAAGCTTTCTAAAGAAAAAGGTGTTAAATTAACTAAAGATTATTTAAAAAGTTTAGGTAAAGATATTCGTTTCTACCCTGGTGTTTCTACTTGGTTCAAAAGAATCAATGCTTATGGAGAATCAAAAGGTGTAAAAGTCGAACATTATTTAGTATCATCTGGAACAAAAGAAATCATTGATGGATGTTCAATAGCTAATGAGTTTACCGCTATATATGGATGTGAATTCTTATTTGATGAAAACAATGAACCTGTTTGGCCAAAACTAGCAATCAACTACACAGGTAAAACACAATTTATTTATCGAATATCAAAAGGTGTTCTTGATGTTACTGATGATAATACTTTAAATTCTAAAACTATTAATCGTCGTATTCCACATCAAAATATTGTCTATTTAGGCGATGGAATGACCGATGTTCCTTGTATGGCCTTAGTTAAGTCTAACGGCGGAAAATCTATTGCTATTTATGCAAATGATGATAAAGAAAAAGCAATGCAGTTATATGACGCCGATCGTATTAACTTTGCTTGCAAAGCCGATTATACCGCAAACTCAACATTAGAAAAAGCAATGAAACTAATTATCGATTCAATCGCGGTATCGTTTGAACTTATGAATGTTGAAAGCAAGTTGAGTGATTTAAAGTAAAAAATTATGAAAAAAAAATTGTAATTTTTTGTATCAAATATACATAAAGTTACTTTTTTTCTTGTTGCTATTAGTCTATAATACATTGAGAGGTGAGCGTTATGAATTTTGGAATTATCTTAGCATCAGGTAATGGCAAAAGAATGAACAATCACACTCCCAAGCAATTTCTTGAAATTCATGATAAGCCTTTGATTTACTATTCTATTCAAGCATTTGAAAACACTCCAAACATTGATGAAATAATTATTGTCACACAAAAAAAGTTTTTCAAAAAAATGTATAAAATTATCGATGAATTTAAATTCGAAAAAGTTCATATGCTTGTAGAAGGCGGTAAAACTAGGCAAGAATCTTCTTTTAATGCCTTAGGAGCATTAAAAGGGTTTGCAGTTAGTAAAGATTTAGTCATTATTCATGATGCCGCTAGGCCATTAATTAGTTCTTCTTTAATTGAAGAAATGATTGTTACTAGTAAAAGACATTCAGCAATAACAATGGTTGGAAATGTTATTGATACAATCGCCACTAATAACAATCACCATTATGGTGCTTTAGTTGATAGATCTTCTTTAGTGGCTATTCAAACACCACAAGCATTTAAATATGGATTAATTTTTAAAGCTCATAAGTTAGCTATTAAAAATAATGTTCATAATGCTAGTGATGACGCTCAACTAATTACTATGAGTGGCAAAAAAGTTTACTTACTCAAAAATAATGATTTGAATTTTAAGATTACTACGCCAATGGATTTAAAACTATTGGAATGCTTATTAAGTCGAGGTGATTAATATTGGAACGCGTTTATTATAAAGCAAATGATATTATTGTGGGACGTGTTACTGGTATTCAGCCATATGGTGCGTTTGTGGTATTCGAAAATGGACAAACTGGATTAATTCATATATCCGAAATATCTTCAAAATTTGTCAAAAACATTGAAGATTATGTCAAAGTTGATGACAAAGTTAAAGTCAAAGTATTAGGATATGAAGAAAAAAACAATTACTTAAAACTTTCAATAAAAGCATTAGGTGAACGAGAAAGACAAAATTTAAAAAAGCCATTTTCATTTAATAAACCAAAACGCATAAAAATGATATTTACTGATAAGGATTTTTATCCTTTAAAAGAAAAATTAAATAGTTGGATTGACGAGTCTATGGAGGAACAAAATATGATAAGTTTAGATTTTTCACACATTATTGAACATGTTGATTTTGATTCTTATAAAGATAAAATTAAAGAAATCAATAACATGATTAATAACAAAACTGGCGAAGGTAGTGATTTCTTAGGTTGGACTACTTGGCCAAATGATTATGATAAAGAAGAAGTTGAACGTATGGTTAAAGATGCTGCATATGTTCGTGAACATTTTGAAACATTAGTTGTTTGTGGTATTGGCGGATCTTATTTAGGTGCAAGAGCAGCAATTGAAGCATTACGTGGATTATTTAGTAATGATAAATTAGAGATTATTTATTTAGGCCAAACTTTTTCACCTACTTACATTGCTCAAGTAATGGAATATCTTAAAAACAAAAAATTTGCTATTAACGTAATTTCTAAATCAGGTACCACTACTGAAACATCTATTGCTTTTAGATTATTACGTGAGTTATTGATTAAAAAAGTCGGTGTTGAAGCTAGTAGAAAAGCCATATTTGCCACAACTGACAAAGAAAAAGGCGCATTAAAGAAACTTTGTAATGCTGAAGGATATGAAACATTTGTATTACCTGATAATATTGGTGGTCGTTATAGTGTATTAACCGCAGTTGGTTTATTCCCAATCGCTTGTGCAGGTATCGATATTAAAAAAATGCTTCAAGGTGCATTTGATGCGATGGTAAAATATGATAATGACAATTTATTAGAAAATGATTGTTATAAATACGCTGTATTACGCGATTACTTCTATCGTCACAATAAACCTGTGGAATTATTTGTTACTTATGAACCTTCATTATCATTAATTGGTGAATGGTTAAAACAATTATTTGGCGAATCTGAGGGAAAGGATAAAAAAGGCTTATTCCCTGGATCTGTTACTTTCTCTACTGATTTACATTCATTAGGTCAATACATTCAACAAGGATCACCAGTATTATTTGAAACTACAATTCATGTTAATACTCCTAATATTGATATTAAAGTCCCTCATGATGATGAAAATCTTGATGGCTTGAATTATCTTGAAGGCAAAACATTATCATTTGTAAATGAACAAGCAATGAAAGGAACTATCAAAGCTCACGAAGAAGATGGAAATGTTCCTAATATCTTAATTAATGTTAATAAAATGGATGCTTACCATTTAGGTGCTTTATTTTATTTCTTTATGAGAGCTTGCGCAATGTCTGCTTACTTATTAGGTGTTAATCCATTTAATCAACCAGGCGTAGAAATTTATAAAAGAAATATGTTCCATTTACTTGGAAAGCCTGGATTTTAGTAGAATACAAGAATTATAAATATTACCACGAGTTTGCCACTCGTGGTTTTTTAATGTACAAAAAAAGGATAACTACAATGAGTTACCCTTTAAGTATTAAAGTTCACTTAATCAATATAATTAAATGCAAAGTAGTCTATATTTAAAGTACCTGATTGCCCAGTTGTAAATTCACCTGTAAAAGCAATTTGTTTAATTATTCTTATTGTAATAACATTATCACCTTTATTTAAGTGCATTGTTCCTAAATTAACAGGAATAAAATGAGCCCATATTAATGGATTGTATGTGTAACCACCATCCGCATTTGTTGGAGTTTCTGATCCTGGTAAAATTATATCATCAGAAATAGTAAATGCTGTTCCATTAGTTTCAGCACTTATCATTTGATTCAATTGAATATCAGCCATTTTTACTGGTTTCCAACTAGCAACATCTTTTTCAATAACACCGCTTGATGCAGACATGATAACATTTACATCTCTTTCTTCATCTGACCAAACATGAACATTAAAAGCATTTCCACCTTTGATTTCGCCCATATATCCTTGACCAGAAGCATTTTTAGCATCTTCTTTGTTTTTAGAATATAACATTGCACCTAATTGATTTCCTGAGTATTTTACTCTCTCTACATAAGTTCTATTAGTTGGAACAATTTCACTATTATTTATTACTTCTTCAGCTTCAACTAAATAGCCAATATTATCTACTAAATCAAATTTATCTATATTCATAGTACCCCATGATTTTGTAATTGTATCTAGGTTTTGAATTGCATTTGTAATGGTCACATTAATTACATTATCTCCTTGATTAAGATTAACTGTGCCTATAGCCACTCTAACAAAATTCGCCCAAATACTAGGATCATATGTGTACTTTCCATCTTCATTAGCAGGAGTTTCTGATCCAGGTAAAATAACATCATCACCAATAGATAGTGTATTACCATTTTGGGAAATTTTAATCATTTCATTTAATTTAATATCTCCCATTTTAACTGGTTGCCAACTAGCTATATCTTTTTCTATAACGCCACTAGATGCAGTCATATATAATGTCAATTGTTTTTCTACGCCTGAGAATATATGCAAATTGAAACTATTACCTTTTTTTACTTCGCCTAAATATGCTTGTCCAGATGCATTTTTAGCGTCAGCGCTATCATACTTAGCATACTCAGTTCCATCTTCAGGCTTTGAGCCATATACAATTGGTTTCAATTCTTTATTACCAACATTACAGTTATCTCTTTCTATGTAATTAACATTATTTACAGTTGGCTTTTCACCCTTACTATAAATGTTTTCAGCTTCAACATCGTAAATATTATTAGCAATATTCATATTGAAATTCACACTATAATTTTTATATTTAGCAGTAATAGTATGGTTTCCAGCTTCAGTATATCCAATTGTGGTCAAATCAAGTTTTTCTTCGCCTTCATAAAATTCTAATTCTTCATTAGGAATTGCAGCAACTTTACTTCCGTTAGCGTCAAAACTAGATACTTCTAATTCATCAAATGTTATAGCTTGTCCTACAAGATAAGAAGAAGTCAATTCTTTGGTGACTTGAATACCAGTGATTTTTCCTATTTGACTATCAAATTTATAAGAAGTCGTTTTATTTGCAATTATGCCACTTTCTCCATTAATAGTCATTTCTAGAGTTATATCTTTATCTAAATATGAAGAATTTGCTTCAAATTTGATAGTATAACATGCCCAATAATAGTTGTTAGTATTTTCATCTTGCGCAGTTACTAATTCTTCGCCATTGTAATAATAGGTTTTTCCATTTGAACTTATTCCTTTATACAAGGTTTTACATTCTAATGGTCTATCTTCTTTTCCTTCTAATTTTCGATTAAAAGTAATGCTTGTTACATCGCCTTTAACTGCAGTTGCAAATCTCAAATAAGAATTTGTGCCATCATTTCCAGATTGAGCATACATAATTGAGGTTTCAACTGTTGGAGTTACTACTTCATCTGTTTTTCTAATTTTCTTAATATTATTTTCTTTACTGTATAAATCAGTAGCGGATTCTTCAAATCCATTTGATTTCATTTCACTTTTATTAACAATTATACCCGCTGTTAATAATGTGGCACTTAATGCAAATAATGCTAGTTGTTTTTTCATATTACTCACCACCTATAAAGTTTCATCTGGTTCTGAGGTAATAATATCTAAATTACTATCAACTTTAGATACACATATTACGTCTTCAACACTAATTGTTACGACATTTAAACTCGGCTCTAAATAATTTTTTTTCATTTTAATGCTCCTTTTATTTATGCATATAACGGCATCGAAAAATGCCGTTATATTTTTAATTATTTATTATTCAATTCATCTAACTCTTTTTTCTTGTTAGCGAGTTGTATATTTAACACTTCGATGTCTTTCTTTAAAGACTCTATGCGTTTTTCTTTAGCTAATCTTTGTCTTTCTTTAGCTATGTCGTTAGCGTAACTATCATCTTTTTCTACACTTACAGAATCATAAGCTAATTTTTTAGGTTTTAAGATAAAGAATACCGCTAGCCCAATTGCGCTAACAGCGACAACATCTAAGGCAATTAATACTGGAATCCACCATGCAAACACTGATTCAGTTGTACGAATACCTACTTCTACTGAATAACGTGAATCTTCTCCAGCAGTGTGTGTCTTAGCATATTGATATGTATCAATGTATGTAAAGATAATATTTTTAGCTGCAGTTCTTGCACAAGCCATACTTGTAGCGTCAGATGTATTTAAAGGTGCTTGGTTTCTACCCTTAGTTGGGTTAAGCCACATATCATTACCTGCTTTTACACCTTGTTCTGGGTTCATTGCGCCTAATCCACCACCTGCAGAGTAGTCAGTAATAACTGTTCCTCTAAATCCCCATTCAGTACGTAATATTTGTGTTAAGCAAGGATAAGAAGCACCTGCCCAAATACCACCAACACGATTAAACGCTGACATAATTGCATTTGCGCCGCCTTCTTTAACCGCAATTTCAAATGGTTTTAAATAATTTTCACGAAGATTTTGTTCCGTTACCCATGTGTTTAATCCACCTGGATTTGGTCCTGGTTCAGAAAGAACAAAGTGTTTTAAGTAGCAATATAATCCGTTAGTTTTAGCGCCACGAATTACTTCTGCTGCTAATTTTCCTGAAATCACACCATCTTCACTATAATATTCATAGTTTCTTGCTGTATATGGTGAACGATGTAAGTTAACGCCTGGAGCATACCAACCATTAACACCAGTTGCTTGTGCCTCAACACCCATAGATAAGCCCATATTGAATGCTAATTCACTACTCCAAGTACAACCAATTAATGTTTCGCTTGGATAAGCAGTCCATTTTGATTTAGCACCAGAATCAGTTGGTGATAATACATTAGCGTTAAATCCCGCAGGACCATCAGTATCATATGCTCTTGCTTTACCAATAGATTCAATAGCTTGAGTTTCAAATCCTCCATCTTCAACAAGCGTTGTGTAATCATCAAGTGACATTTGATCTAACAATGTGTTCCAAGTTGCACTATTATAATTTGATAGATCCTCAAACAATTCTTCATTAGCCTTTAACTTAGTTCCATTACCCTCTAAATCAGCTTTAGAAGCTTTAGAACCATCTTCTTTAGTTACTAATTTTAAACCACTATCAACGCCTGTAGTAGGCATTGTGTTTGTATCATATACATCATTAATTTTGGTAGCCTTACCGCCATCACCAGTAGGATTTTTAGCATGTTCAGTTGGGAATGAAGTAGCAAAATCACTACGTGTCATATAACTAGCAGCGTTGACTGAACTACCATCTACTGGTAAGTCAAGATAAGCATTTTCACCTGTCATTCTATTCTTAACAAATTGTTTGGTTTTTGGATCCATCTTATAAGTAATGCCAATATTTTCTCCGACACTCTCAACTTTATAAGTTAGAACATTATTATCACATTTCTTTAAGTTATGGGCATCAGTCATGAATTTAATTTCATAATTTCCTGGTTCTAATTCATAACCCTTAAATCCATTGCTATTTTTATCATAGCAATCATAACTTGCCATATCATAAGCATTAAAAGATAATTTTAATGTTTGACTTTGTCCTGGTTTTAATTCTGCTGTTTTACCAAAAGCTACTAAATTTGCGGAAGATTTTTCAATTCCACCTTTTTTATAAGGAGGATTTACATAAATTTCAACTACATCTTTTCCAGCAACACTACCCGTATTAGTAACAATAACTTCAAATTCTAAAGTCCCTTTTTTAGTAATTGTAGTATCAGTAGTAATGGCACTAATTTCCCAATCAAATGTGGTATAGCTTAATCCATAACCAAATGGATATTGGACAACACCATCATAACCTTTACCATAGCCATTATTAACATCTTTCCAATATCCTTCCGTATCAGCAGTTTCATACCACTTATAACCAAAATAGATATCTTCAACATATTGAATATGGCCTCCACTTTTAATGTAGTTAGCGTAAGATGCTGCCGTTTCTGGATCATAAGCATATGTATCCGATACTTTTCCAGATGGATTTGCTTTTCCCCATAAAATATCTGGAATTGCACGAGCACCTGATTGACCAGTTAAGCCAATATACAAAGCCGCATTAACATTATCGCTATCAACAATGCCTAAATGCATCGTATTACAAGAATTGATAAGCACAATAACGTTATCAAAATTTTCATGTGCCATCTTAATTAATTCATCTTCATATTTAGATGTTTCTAAGTATGTTCTTGAACCATCTGTTTCTGTGCCTTTTTCTGTTCTTAATGATTGAGTTAAAGGAATTTCTCCGATGTTTTCTCCACCATTTCTACTTAACACAATAATAGCTGTATTCGAGAATTCTTTAGCATTTTGTAACATTGTATCTGTATAGAAATCACGAGATGGTTCCGCTAATAGATAAGGTGAACCGGTATTATTTTCACGTGTTCCAAATTTAGCAGAATCATAAGCAGATAAAATCTCTTTATTATATTCAATACCTGCTTTTTCTAAAGCGCCTGTTAAATCCACTCTTTTTTCAGCATTGATAGTGGAAGATCCACTGCCAATACCTCTTAATAAGAATCCTTTTGTTGCAGCATAACCAAATAGATTAACTTTTGTGGTTTCTGCACTTAATGGTAAAGCTTTATTACCATTTTTTAAATTGCCGTTTTTAAGTAATACAATACCTTCTCTTTCGAGTTCTTGGCATAATTCATCACCAAGAGCAGAAGCTTTTTCTACTTCTTCTCCATTGAAAGATACCCCATTACCACATAAAGCTTTAGTGATAACGCCGCTATAAGTATCGCATACAATATTACCTGCAATAATTCCTCCTAATAAAACTCCTAAACCAACAAGTCCAACAATTTTACCAGGTCCTAATTTTGCTATTTTCATATATATTTAACTCCTTAACTAGTCTTTGAATTGAACTTCGAATTTATCAATGTTTAATGTACCTGCTCCACTAGTTTTACCACCAGTGAAAGCCATATCACCAATTAATTCAATGCTAATTACATTATCGCCTTCTAATAAATCCATTTCACCAAAGGCAACATCAATAAAGTTTACCCAAGCAAAAGGATTATAAGTATAAGTACCATCTTCATTAGGTTTAGTAACGAATCCTGGTAAAATTACATCATCCGCAATTTCTACTTTCTTGCCATTTGCGGTTGCACTAATCATTTTATTTAATTGAATATCCCAAGTCTCTAATGGTCTCCAAGTTTGGTCACTATCCACTTTAATAACTCCGCTTGCTGCGGTCATGATAATATCAGCTTTTCTTTCTACATCTGACCAAATATGAATGTCAAATGCATTTCCTTTTTTAATCTCGCCTAAATATCCCTGTCCAGATGCATTAATTGCTTCTGGTTTATTACCGCTTGAATATAACATTGTGCCTAGTTGAACACCGCTATATTTAACTCTTTGTAAATAGTTTTTGTCGCCTTCTTTAACTTCATCAGCGTTTTTAATATTTTCTGCTTCAATACGATATCCGTTATATACTTCAATTTCAAATGAAACACTTTGACCTTTATAAGTAATTTTAACGGTATGTTTTCCTTTTTCTAAAACAATGCCTTCGCCTTTAATAGCATTAGTTACATCTTTACCATCAATTTTAACTTCATAAACATTGATTATTTTTGCTGTTCCATCTTCAAATTTAGCTGTAACTTCTAATCCATTTAAATTGAATTTATTGCCTGCTGGATATAATAATGTTGATAATGGCTTAGTAATTTCAATAGAAGTAACACCAATCACTGAAATTGTAATTGGAACATCAACACTAACTCCTTCATATGTTACTTTGATTGATTTAGTTTCAGCGGTAATTGGAGTCTTATCATATGTGATGCCATCATTATAACGAACATCTTCATCAATACCATGACTCCAAGTAGCTTTAAGAACAATACCTTTAGGGTCAAAGACTTCTCCTTCTAAATATGTTGTTTTAGCAGGCATTGTAACAATTTCTAGTTTGACTACATATGGATCAGAATCATCTATAGATGTTGATGCACTAGTAGTGGGCTTATTTGTGCTTTGGCTAGGTTTTGAATCACCACAACTAGTCATAAGATTAGCGCCTAAAATAATCGACCCCATTAACAAAGTTTTTAATAATTTGTTTTTCATACTGTGTTCCTTTCTAGTTGCAACTAGTTTGTGCTAGCAACTATTGTCCTACGGACACCTTAAACTTAAATGAAAGCGGTTTTTTTACAATGTTTTATGCATATGTTGTTGTTTAGATTTCATATCCTGTATTTAACGACAAGAAAAAAAGTCTTGAAAGTAATCGCTTTCAAGACCATAGAATTAACAAAAATGGCATTATTTACTTTGAAATAAAATTGCTAAAGTGAAAATGTTTTTCTTGGTTGTTATCTTTAAATCACCATTATATTTATTAACAATCATTTTAATAGATTTAGTACCAAAACCATGATAGTCTTTATTGTTTTTTGTTGTTTTTGGTAATCCATTACTATCTAAAAAGATTTCGCCTACATAATAATTCTCAATAGTGATAGAAATAAACGAATGCACATTACGCACAATAAGATTTATACTTCTTTTTTCTGGATCATTAATTTTCATGACCGCTTCTATTGCATTATCAATAGCGTTACTAAATAAACTATATAAATCTTCATTGCTAATAAATCCTAATTTAGTACAATCAGCTAAACAAGTTAATTTAATATTTTGTTTTTGACATAATAAACTTTTTTCAGTAAGAATAAGATTTAATGCTTCATTACCTGTTTTCATATTGGAATCATAAATATTAATTAAATCTTCTAATCCCATGATTGTTTCTTGCGATATAGAACTTTTAGACGCATATTCACGAATTTGATGTTTTAAGTCATGACATTTTAGATTAATCATATCAACATTTTCTTTACTTTCACGATATTTATCCTCTGATAGATGTAATAAACGGGAAGTAATTTGTAATTCGTTTTCTAATACTTTAGTTTTAGTAACCGCAAATTGAATATAGAAAATCATGGCACAACATAAAATATTATAAATACTAACGATTATAGAATACATGCGATTATAAGTCTTAGAATATACTAACACTGAATTTAAAATAATGTCGGTTAATAAAATAATCATTGTTATTGCTAATATTGATATAGATGAAACTTTTACATCATTGTTACGCATTCTTTTACCAAAAAAGAAATATAAAAATATATACACGGAAATATAAATATCTAAATACAAGACAGATTGTAAAACATTAATTGATAAATTTGCTAAGTCTACAACATCACTACTATATATACCCATTGATGAAGTGTCGACTAAATTCAAAGCATTAGCAAATAAAGAATAAATCTCATGAGCAAAATGCTGAGTAGTATATCCAATAATAGCAATAAAAAATATTTTTTGCCATGACTCATCATAAGCAAATATTAATAATCCCATTACGCACACAAAGAAAAACATAAACATAATGGATGAATACCACCATGTATAAGAAATATTTTTAAATAAAGGAAATAAGATAGTTATTAATAAACAGGCAATAATACCTGTTATTAATCGAGCAATAAAATTATTACGCTTTTTTAAATTAAATGTAAGCAAGAATGTTGCTCCTAGAAGTTCGAGCATAAAAAGGATTTTGTAATAAAACAAATATGATTGTTCTAAAAACATTTTTAGCTTCCACCTCCCGTGCTTAAATATAAGTTTAAAGCATGAATAAAATCTTTGCGTTTAGGGCGTGACATTTGCAAATTATCATTACCAACATGAACAAAATTATCTTTCACTTCAGTAACATATTTCAAATTTACAAAATAGCATTGGTTACAAAGGACAAAAGAATCATTTTTTAAAAGATCAAGATAAGTTTTTAATGTCCCATAAGTAGTAAAATTTCCTTCTATCGTGTGAAATATTAATTTGTGTTCATCAACTTCAATATAGCAGATGTTTCTTACTTTAATCTTTTTTATAGAATTTTTATTATTGATTATTAATGTTTTTGCATCTTCTATAGATAGTTTATCGATTGCTCTTGTTAATTTTAAAGCAAAGTTATAATAAGATATTGGTTTTAAAACAAAATCAAATGCATTAACTTCGTATCCGTTTATTGCATATTGTGCTAAAGAAGTAATAAATATTAAAGTTACTTCCGAATCTATTTCTCTTAATTTTTTACTAGCGCTCATGCCATCTAATATGGGCATATTAATATCCATAAATATTAAATCAAAAGAAAAATCATAATTATCTAATAATTTAATGGCATTATTATAAGTAGTAACGGAGTAATCTAAATCATTTTCATTAAAAAACTGCTTCACATATTTGAGAAGTTGATTAGTCATTTCTATTTCATCTTCTACAACTGCAATTTTTATCACTGCTAAATCACCCATCTTTTTTTTACTAAATAAAATTATACAAATAATTTGTGTTTTTTGTCAAACACATACAAGTTAATGCTATAAAAATAATAAAAATAACTAAATTATCCTTAGTTATTCTACTAACATTTATCAAGCGCACAAACTTTTAGTGAATTTTTTTAAAAATTTAGAATAAAATTATTGACTAACTATGACCTCGATGGTATATTATAAAAGCACGCGTAGTTAAGGTATGCGGGTGTTTAGCTCAGCTGGGAGAGCGCTACCCTTACAAGGTAGATGTCGGGGGTTCGAGCCCCTCAACACCCACCATTATGTGTGTTATTTGGAGGAATAGCGAAGCGGCCAAACGCGGCTGACTGTAAATCAGTTCCTTAGGGTTCGGTGGTTCAAATCCACCTTCCTCCACCATCTTTGGTCATTGGGGTATAGCCAAGCGGTAAGGCATCAGACTTTGACTCTGACATTTCACTGGTTCGATCCCAGTTACCCCAGCCAATATTATGACTCGCTAGCTCAGTCGGTAGAGCACTTGACTTTTAATCAAGGGGTCCGGAGTTCGAATCTCCGGCGAGTCACCATCTTGCCCAGGTGGCGGAATAGGTAGACGCACAGGACTTAAAATCCTGCGGTAGCGATACCGTACCGGTTCGATTCCGGTCCCGGGCACCATCGTTAATAAATTAGATGATACGATTAAGTATCATCTTTTTTTGTTTTTTATAATTCATAACGCCGTAACTTGTATAGAACGCTATGCATTCTTTGGATGTGAAAAATTAAGAAATGTGTAAGCGTCAAAGATAGACCGAATGAATCTTATTTTGATAAAGGGAATCGATTTT
>ERZ1106943.2085-NODE-2085-length-17880-cov-2.993604_pt1 | contig 17880 bp, 17 predicted proteins | sample MGYA00403671_ERZ1106943 | MGnify/ENA primary metagenome ERZ1106943 (study PRJEB35170, sample SAMEA104062427) | human gut metagenome | biome: human gut; feature: human-associated habitat; material: faeces | place: Denmark | collected 2012-06-14 ...
ATTTTATTGTGGCAGGAACGGCAAAGAGACATCAGGTTTGAGGTGCTGTGGTTGCCTCCGCAGGATACGGGAAGGATGTGATGGACTTCCTCTGCGGGAGCGGTTCTGCCTTCGGTCAAACATTTTTCGCACAGCGGGTGCGAGGCAATATAACGGTCACGGATGCGTTTCCATGCGCGTCCGTATTTTTTATTGATGTCGGGAGAACGCCCGTATTTGTCGTACTGCTTTTTTGCCGGTGCCCGGTGTACCTCACAGTACTGTCCGTCACACAGATTCGAACAGCCGGGGAACGAACACGGCTTCTTGGGTTTTGTCGGCAACGGTTAGCCTCTTTTCCGAAAAGACAGAAGCCCTCACGGGATTTCTCCCGCAAAGGCTCCGGTTTCATTCTTGTTTCGCATGATAAGTATATCATACTGCGGTTGTTGCACCGTGTTGCATTTGTTGCAAGTTTCAGATGACAATCGGATTTTCGGGAACTTTGACATGGGTCAGTGCCTTGCAGTACCACCGGAAGGCGGTCGTTCTGTCCGCACACATCAGGTCGCCGATTTTCTCAAAGGTATAGTTGAGAAGGCAGCGGTAACGGAGAACGGTCTGTTCGTCCCGGTCGGGAAGTTCTTCGATGACCGTCCGAATCTGCCTTTTGAGGTCTACGAGACGGTCAACCTCCACATCGATATGGCGCTCCAAATCCATGATTTTGACAAGACACCGCACAAAAGGCGGATCTGTCGGACGGGAACCGCCGGTCTTTTCCTCCCAGGAAGGGGAGGATACACTGCTTGCCATCTCACGGAGTCGGGCGACTTCCTCAAGATTTGCGTTGATGCGCTGGTCAAGGCGGTATGCCTGACTGAGATATTCTTTCGCTGTCATGCGGAAACCTCCTTCCGGATTCTGTCCATGATATATTCGCCGTCAAGGGCGGTCAGGCTTCTGTACCACGCGGAGCGGAAGAACGCTTCCAACTCCGTCAGTTCGGCATCCGGTGTTCCGGTGCTGCGGTATCGGCGAAGATAGCGTCTGTACGCCCTTCTGTAATCCTTGCACGCCTGAATGACAATGGCGTTTGCTATGTTTTCATACGGCTCGTAATGTTCCAAATGATACTCCTTTCAGCATGACCCTTACGGCATCAATCAGGGAATTCTGCGACCGTTCTTTCCGGTCCAGGGCTTTCAGCATCAATTCATCTACGGTGCCTTCGGCTACGATGCGATGGATGACGACTGTTTTTGCGGTCTGCCCCTGCCGCCACAGCCGTGCGTTTGTCTGTAAGTATAACTCCAGGCTCCAGGTCAGCCCGAACCATATCAGCGTGGAACCGCCTGCCTGAAGGTTGAGTCCGTGTCCTGCGGAAGCCGGATGAATGACTGCCACGGGGATTTTTCCGGCATTCCAATCCGAGATATCTGCCGATGTCCGGATTTCCCGCACGCAAAACCGTGCCCGGATGCGTTCTAGGTCGTGCCGGTACCAGTACGCCACCAGGATCGGTTTGCCGTTTGCGGCTTCAATCAGATCTTCCAGCGCATCCAGTTTCCGGTCATGTATGCGGTGAACGGTTTTGTCTTCACCGTATACGGCACCGTTTGCCATCTGGGACAGCTTGTTCGAAAGGGAGGCGGCATTGGAAGCGTCGATTTCGTCCTCTCCGAGCGAAAGAATTAAATCGTTCCGGAGGGTGTCGTATTTCTGCCTTTCTTCCTCGGAGAGGGAGACGGTCACATCGTTGAAGATACATTCCGGCATATCCAGGTGGTCTACCGCTTTCATGGAAACGGTGATGTCGGATATTTGCCGGTAGATGGTATCTTCCGCACCGGGGAGCGGTTTGTAAGAATAGACGGTCATGCCGTTCCGTTTGTCCGGCAGAAAGTAGCGGTTCCGGTAATGGGTGATAAAGCGACCGAGCCGTTTGCCGAGGTCAAGAATCCGAAACTCTGCCCACAAGTCCGTCAGCCCGTTTCCGGCAGGGGTGCCCGTCAGTCCGACAATCCGCTTGACCGTGGGTCTGACACGCAAAAGACTCCGGAAGCGTTTTGCCTGATAGGACTTGAAGGAAGAGAGCTCGTCAATGACAATCATATCGAAGTCAAAGGGAAAGCCGCTTTCCTCAATCAGCCAGGATACATTTTCCCGGTTGATCAGGTAAATGTGGGCTTTCTTCCGCAGCGCTGCCTCCCGCTCGGAAACGCTGCCGATGACGGTGGCGTAGGTAAAGCATTTGAGATGGTCCCATTTCTGCAGTTCTGCCGTCCAGGTATCTCTCGCTACACGGAGCGGAGCAATAACCAGGACCTTGGCGATTTCAAAGCGGTCAAGGCACAGGTCGAGAAGTGCCGTCAGCGTGATGACGCTTTTTCCAAGCCCCATGTCCAGGAATACAGCGGCTTCGGGATGCCTGACAATGAAATCGGTGGCATAGGTTTGATAGTTATGAGGACTGTATTTCATCGAGTATCCCTCCGATCTGTGAAATGTCATCCAGGACATAGGTTTTGAAACCGAGTTCGGTTAAAAGCCGAAGTCTGGCTCTCTGCTGCGGGCGGGGCACTTTGCCGTGGGCTTTAACCTCCACAAAACCGATATGCCCGCCCGGCAACAGAACGGCTCTGTCCGGCATGCCGTCAAAGCCGGGGCTGACAAACTTGACTGCCAGACCGCCCCGCGCCTTTGCATCCGCAATCAGTTTTTGTTCTGTGTGTTTCTCTCTCATAAAAAGCTCCTTTACAGGTGTTTTGACGGTCATGTTGCGGTCTGCCGCAGTCGTTTACAGAACTTTTTCTTATACTGATTTTTTTGCTTCTAAGAAAAGTTTTGTATATGACCGTCAGCGACCGCAACATCAGTCCTTCCGTCATTGCAGAAAGTCCTCGAAATCTCCGCCGTCTGCCTTGAGCCGCAGTCCTTTTATGAATTTGCGACCGCTCAGGTTCAGCTTTGTAAAACCGGCTTTCTCAACGGCAAAGTAGAAATCGGTGGTTGAACGGACATATTCGTTGGTGTCCGTACAGTAGTTCCGGTAGGCTTGATAGAGGGCACTGGAGCCTTCCCGGTAAGACGGGGCAATCTCGCATCTGTCCTCGAGAAAATGGGTAAACCAGTCGTTCTGTATGCGGTATTCGTCAATCGCCCGCTGTACGCATTCCGGCAGAGTGAAATGATAGCCGGCATCGATGACCTTTTTCGCGCCCTCGATTATCCACGCAAGAATGCTTTCTCCGGCATTGTTGTAAAGGTAGTCTCCGAAATTTTTGATGTCGTTTTTGCCTTCGATTTTGGCATTGAACGGAATGACGATCAGCCTGCGCCAGATCCCGTCGTCCGAGGCAGAGACTCTTGGCAGGTGGTTGGTATACAGAACGAGCGTATGACACGGGGTAAAGCTGAACGGATCTTTGTATTTCTTCTCGGCAAAAATGTCATCGGTGGAGCAGAGCTGTTTGACCGTGGAGTCGTTAAGCCGTGCGCCTTCCTGCATTTCTGCCGCAATCAGAAGCCGTTTGCCCTTGGTTTCTGCCATTTCCGGCTTGACATTCCGTCTGCAGCCAACGGTCAGGGTGTCAGCGGAGATGTTTCCGCTGTAAAGCCCCAGAACCTTAGCAACGGCGTTCCAAAAGGTGGATTTTCCGTTGCGGCCGCTGCCGTATGCGATGATGAGTGCCTCCAGGAATACCTGACCGATGGCGGCAAGACCGCATATCATCTGCACATAGTCAATGAGTTCCCGGTCGTGGCAGAAAATAAGGTCCAGGCAGTCCGTCCATATTTGCGCTCCCTTAGTGCCGGGGGAGACGGAGGTCATCTTGGTAATGAAGTCCTCCGGACTGTGTTCTCTTGCGCCGTCCGGTCCGAGGCGCAAATCGTAGGTTGCCGCAGGGGTACAAAGAAGAAACGGATTGCTGTCCAGGTCGCGCGGGCTGATTTCCAACATCGGGCGGGACTCGCGGAGCGTTGAGGTAATGTTCTTGGAATCCCTGCGGTGCAGGACATATTTGTGGTAGGTCTGTGCTTCCAGAAACGCACGGTAGGCTTCCAGCTGCTCCGGATTCATAATGGCTTCGGCTTTTGCTTTGGTCGTGTTTTTCAGAACATCCTGTCCGCCGTTGCCCTCCAGTTTACGGAGCGCGCCGAACAGGTCGGACGATGCTTCCGCCAACTGTCTGCGGGTCAGTTCATGTGCAACCGCCTGCGCACCCGGTTCGCTTTCCTGCCAGTAGTGCGCATTGTATCGGATAAAATGGGTGGCGGGGGAGTACCGGAGTTCACCGGAAAAATGCTTTGCCAGCACCTCTGCCTGTCCGACATCCGAGTAGTCGCCGGGTTTGTAAGAAACATCCGAATTGTAAGCCTCCGGCGGGATATATCCGTCCTGCCGGCTGACACGGTCAAAGAATTTCTGCGCCGAGTGCCATACGGTTGCGAGCTCTTTACCGTCAAGCGGCGGTTCGCATTTGGCCGCCTGCTCCAGAAAGGCACGGTATGCTTCGTCGGTATTGCCGTACTTCTTGATGACACGGCCGGCAAAGCGGGAAAGGGTAGCATTGCGGCTGCCTTCCCGTATGACGGCGGGCATATTGCGGGACGGCATATCTGCGTCAAAATCATCCTCGAAAAACGCAGTCAGGTTGAGCGTTCCTTCGTACAGTTCCGCTTCGGCACCGGCTGTACCGAAAAAGAAGCGGGCGGCATCAAGTGCATTGGTGTCAAAATAGGGGAAGACGGTGCTGACGAGTTTTTTCATGTTACTGTAAGCGACGGCATCCTTCATCGGTTCAATCGGAAAAAGGACATGGAACTTCGGCCTTGCCGCTTTTCCGTTTTTCTCCCGCATATGGGAACGGCTGTAGTGAACGGCGAATGTAACACCGGGGAACGCCTCCATGACATCTGTCGGCATGACCCAGTCGTTCGGGTTCTCGGAGTGGTCGTTGTCGCAGTCAACCGGCAGGCAGTCGGTTCCGATGAAGTTGTCGTTGCTCCGGTAACTGTTCCGGTATTCCGCACAGACATAGTCGTGTCCGACCGCCGCACGGAGGCTGTCCAAATCGGTAACGGTGTGTCTGTGCGGATAGTAGCAGTTACCCGGATTGCCGGTATAGTCGGAGCTGTAGAGTGTGAACATCAGTCTTTGACCTCCTCAAGATTGGCGGTAAAATGCCGAACGGTGAGCCGGCGGTGCCTGGCACGGTCGAGTTCCATCTGCATTCCTTCCGTGACCGTATCGCCGAACCACCAGATCTCCCGGCAGTCATCGAGAAATACTTTGCCCATACGGATACCGAGTTGGCGCTCGGCTTCGTTTTCATCGGAAAGGAAACGGGGGAAGAAAAGGTGCGGGGCAAACGGTATGTAGCCGGATTCGACCGCAAAACGGCAATATTTCTTTGCATTCAGGATGTTTTTGTAAACATCTCCGCGCAAAGGGGAGCAGATAAAAACCTTTGGCATGAATGCCGGTTTGCGCTGCGCCCGTTTCCGTTCGTATTCCTCCCGGAGCAGATTTTTCATGCCTTCGTATTCGGTCGGGCTGTAATAGCCTTCGGCGTTGTATTTGCTGACGCGGATTCTCATGTGCGGTCAGTCCTTTCTGTAGAATTGGGTTTCATACCCGTCCGCACGCAAGAGCAGTCCGGGTGCCCAGGGCGGCGTTTTTCCCATTTGCCCGCATACAGCCTGCAGCGACATCTGCGGATCTGCCTCTATGACGATTTCATCATGGATGTGCATGACGATGTCGGTATGTCGCAGTGCTTTCATGGCATAGCAGAGAATGTCGCGGGCGGTTGCCTGTACGATGTTTTCGACGAATTTGGGACCGTAGGACTCCAGGCGTTCCCACTTTTTTGTTCCGCCGATACCTTCATAGGTGACGCAGGGAGAACCGAAGGAATTCGTTCCGATTTTCGGTTTGATGTAAGTCAGGTTCCGCCCGGACGGAAGGGTAATCAGGAGCATCCCGCTCCGGTAAGTGAACCGGATTCTGTGTGTTTTTGAAGAGGTGCGACGCTGTACAGCTTCGGTAACAGCGGAATCGACTGCCCACCAAAGATTCACGATGTTCGGATTGGCATTACGCCATGCCTGAACCAGAGGCGGGAGCTCTTCCTCGGAAAGCCCCATGTCAAGCGCCCCCATTGCTTTGAGTGCTCCGACAGCGCCTCCGTATCCGAGAGCCAGTTCGGCGATTTTGCCTTTCTGACGGAGATGCCCGTTGATGCCGTGCTTTTCCACGGGAACTCCGAACATCTGAGAAGCGGATGCACAGTAAATGTCGTTCCCGTCCGCAAAGACCTGCTGCCGCCAGGTTTCTCCCGCCATCCAGGCAATCACCCTGGCTTCAATGGCAGAGAAATCGGCAACGATGAACTTCTTTCCTTCCGGTGCTACGAAAGCGGTGCGGATAAGTTGGGAAAGCGTGTCCGGAATATCTTCGTACAGCAGCTTGACGGCTTCCCGGTTTCCGGTGCGTACAAGCGCCCGGGCTTGGGACAGGTCGGAGAGGTGATTTTGCGGCAGGTTCTGCATCTGAATCAACCGTCCTGCCCATCTGCCGGTGCGGTTGGCTCCGTAAAACTGGAACATCCCTCTGGCGCGCCCGTCCGAACACACGGCGTTCTCCATTGCCTGATACTTTTTGACCGACGATTTGGCAAGCTGCTGCCGGAGGAGAAGCACCTCGCACAGGCGTTCCGGTGCGGTTTTGAGCAGTTCGGCAACGGTCTTTTTCCCGAGTGTGTCCGTATGCAGTCCGTTGGCGGCAAGCCATGCTTTCATCTGTGACACCGAGTTCGGATTTTCCAGAGCGGTCAGCGATTTTATGGCATCCGAAAGTTCATGCCCGGATACACCGTCCATGGCAATGGCTTCCCGTACAAGCGTCCTGTCCAGAGCAACGCCGGTGTCGTTGATTTTCTGGTCGATGTAGTATTCATCCCAGATTTCCTCGGGAACCGGAAAACGGGAGAGCTTCTGCTGTATCTCGGCTTCCGTTTCCACATCGCGGGCATTGTAGATTTTGAAGCGCGCCCACTTTTCCGGCGCATCGCCCGGACGGTTACGGGTTCGTCCGCCGTTTGTTTTGGTTGGCTGACAGGGGACGCAAAAATAACGGATGAGTTCTTTTCCCTCGGTCAGTTTTTGCCGGTCCAACCGCAATACGGCTCCGCACCCTTGGAGCGAAAGCGGCAGACCCATATAGGCAGACCATACCATGGTGCAGTGCCAGGAAATAGGGGAGAGGTAGCGCCCGGTTTCATAACCGAGCAGCCTGGAGAGGCAAATGCGCTCAAAATTCGCATTGAAAGCGCACTTGATGACCGTTTCATCTTCCAGTGCGGACAGAATATGCGGAGGAATTTTCTCGCCGCTTGCAAGGTCAACCACCGATACGGCACCGCCGTCAACGGAATACCCGAAGAGCAGAACCTCAAAATCCGGCGATTCCGCATATCGGTAGACGCCGCTTTTGGCAAGGTCCACACTGCTGAAGGTTTCAATATCGATACTGATTGTTTTCATCTTCGGATTCCTTTCCGGCATAGACGGCAGCGGGAGTGCTCCCACTGCCGCCGGATTTTCCTCTTACGGAAGGTCTTTCATACGCTTTTCGCGATGCTTTCTTCAGGCAAGGAAATCGTCATCTTCGTCGGTGGCAAAGTCGGATTCGGCGCTTGCCTTGCCACCGAGCGGTTCGCCGTCACGGATTTTCTGCAGGTTGTTCAGCCCGCAGGCAATGCCGCGGTTTCCGTTGCTGTTGAAAGCATAAAAGTTGACGGATGCTCTGCCGTAGACACCGCTGTAAACTTCGGCGTGTGTTAGAATTTCGTTGCGGTCGGCATCGATGATACCGGGGGCGGTGGAGGAGTTGGCGTTGACAAAATAGGCATTTGCGTATGCGGGGTCATCGGGTCTTTCGGCATCTCCGTCACGGAGCGGGTTTTTGATTGCCGAGAGCGGGGGAACACTTCTGCCGTTGCCTTTCAGTTTGGATTCGCCTTCCTGATACGCCGCTTCGATGGCAGCCTTGATCTTGGCAACCGTTACGGTATCGGATTTGGGAATGATGAGAGAGACGGAATACTTGGGTGTACCGCCGTTGATGGCTTTGGGTTCCCATACGTTTGCATAAGACCAGCGGGTGTCTTTTCCGGTAATGACCTTGCAGGGATTGATTGTTTTTGCATTGTTCGACATGTGTTTTTCTCCTTATTCTTCATAAAAATCTGCCTTCGCAGTGGTGATTGCCGGTCTTTTATCGCTCTCCGGTACGAGCGTCGGTTTGCCCTGCGGGCGATGTACGAGTCCTCCCAGGAGTTCCTCGAACCTGGTTTTTCCGAGACGCTTCTGCATTTCGGTCAATCCCAGCAGCTTCTTTTCATACGGGTCGTAACCCGCATCCGTAACGGCTTTGATGACTGCCGCGTCATCGGTGTATTTGCGGACGGAGCGTCCTTCAACGAGTTTCCAACCGTTCCACGACTTGCCGCTCATAGCCGCCTGAAACGCAAACTCTTTGACATCGTTTGCCCAGGAAACCAAGCCGTCCACTTTGGAGAGAACATCCTCAATTTCCTCATCGGTCAGGAGCGGAGGGTCTGCAAAGTCATATTTGGCAAGAGCCATGTTGGCTTCTGCCCGTTTGCGACAGTCGGTTTTTGCCTTGCAGAACTGACACCACTCGCCGCAGGCGAACTGTCCTTCTCCGCAGTAGGCGAGTTCGGCAATCGGTTTCAGAACCTGTTCTGCCCAGTCCAGCAGGGCACTTTTGGACACGGTATAGGTGCTGATGTTTCCGCGCCTCGGTTGGTAAACGGTCATGCTGACGGTTTCAATATCGTAAATTCCGTCAAACAGTTCCAAAGCCCCCAGGGCATACAGCTTCATTTGCGGATTTTCTTCGGCTTCGACAAGCACTCCGCGACCGTGTTTGTAGTCGATGATGTGAAGCCCGCCGTCCGAGACGACAATGCAATCGCCTGTGCCGAATCCGTCGCGCACATAGTTGCTGTAATCCAGCCGTTGCTCAATGAGGACAACCGGGTCGCGGCAGGTCTGCCGGGCCTTTTCTACGGTTTCCGTGACAAAAGCGGCGTATCCGGTGGCGCAGTCCTCCATTTCCTCGCTGTATTGCGTGAGCGTCGGAATCGGATTCTCGGTTGGAATGCCGAGCGCTTCCTTGAGCCGAAATTCACAAAGGGCGTGTGCCTCGGTGCCCTCGGTTGCAAAGTCGCTTCCTTTATCGTCGTAATTCTCGCAGAGTCGGGCAGACGGCGGGCAGTTCAGCCATCTGTGTGAAGCGGAGGCCGAAAGAAGTGCGTGATTCTTAGGTGGCATCTTTCAGTCCCTCCGCATCCGTAAGCAGTGCCCGATAGTTTGCGGGGTCGATAGCGGAAAGCCTGTCCGCACCGTACTTTTTCAGAAGTTCACGGATCTGCGCGGTGAAGCCGTCCTTGGACTTGTCTGCAAGCACCGCCCGGACTTCTTCCAATGTGAGCGGTTTTGCCTCTTCGTGCGCTTCGTGAGCGGGCGGTTCTGTTCCGGTGAGCATAGCGGAGATTTCGTCCGCAAGTTCTGCCGCACGGCGGTTTGCTTCACGGTATTCGTCGAGCAGAAGCGAAAGTTCCGACATTTTTCCCATCTGTATGAGTTCCTCCTTTCTTCTGATTTGCAAGCTGTTGAAGGCTTCTTGCCAGCCTTCCGGATACGACCGAAATGGCAAAGAGAATGCCGATGAGTTCTTCGTCCTTTTCGGTCGTACCCGCTTTGTTGGGACCGTCCATAGCCTGTCCTCCTTTGCGTGGATTTCGGAGGGCTTTCTGTGCCTTCCACCCCGTATTGGACATTCAAAGACCGGTTTTCCACCGGCTTCATGAAAAACTCAGAAAAATTCTCCGAGCCGTTTGCGAAGCTGCGCCCTGAGTCTATCAAAGCGTTTATAGAAGGTGGATGTTCCGATATGTAGAATTTTTGAAATGTCGTTCCTCGATTTGCCTTCCAGCAGCAGTTCGCCGATGCGACGGCCGTCCGGATCGATTTCCTGCAGCGCCGTCAACAGTTCCTCCAGTGCAGCACTTTCAATGAGTGCGGTATCCGTAAGAGCAGACGAATCTTCGACGGTGTCCGCAACGGTCATTTCTTCGGAATCTCCGACGGGCATGTCCATGGAGAGTGGCGTATTTGCGTAATTGCACCGGGTGCATCCAACGCAGTCACCGAGGCAACGCTTCCAGTCCTCACCGCTGCAGGTTCCGTTGCGCTTTGCCCGCTTCCAGGTTCTCCAGATGGGTTGATAGTAAGCACGGTAGACTTCCTCACTGACTTCCGTAAGCTGATAATCACGGTAGAATTCGATGTACCCGGTTGACGCCTGTTCGGTTTTGGGCAAGGGAATGTAATACTTTTTGGCTTCGTTTGACATAGCTTTGACTCCTTTGATTTTCATAAAATTTGTTTTGAAAATCTCTGCGGAAGTCAAAGGCCGGTTACCTTGGCACGAAAAAAGAGCGCACCAAAAGATAGCGGGCACAGAACCCTTTTTGCCAATTGGCTGACAGTGGTTTCTGTGACTCCCGCCGCTTCTGATGCGCATCTCAAAGCGTGAGATATTTTTTCGAGGAGGTTATTGCCTCCTTACATTGATAATTTTATCATTGATCCGGCAAATAAAAAATGGCGCGGTTATGGAGCGAGCATGGAAGTTTTATGGAAAAATAAAAAGAGCGTTTTCATTGACCTTTGCGAAGTCGAATGAAAAATCGCTCTTTTTGCATTTGATATGCGCTTTTTCGCAGATTATCTTGCAATTTGCATATTTTAGTGGTATAATAATAAAGTACCATCAGTGAATTGGATATGGAGGAGATAGGATGTCCATTAGTTACAATAAATTGTGGAAACTTTTAATTGATAAAGGAATGATGAAAAAAGATTTGATGGCAGCAACAAATATCACAGCTTCCACAATGGCAAAAATGGGGAAAAACGAGCCGGTAAGCCTGGAGATATTGATGCGTATTTGTAAAGCATTGAACTGTAATATTGGAGAAATCATTGATATAATTCTGTAAATAATTCTGAAAATGGAGGGCAGTTGCATATGAAGCGATTGTGTTTTGGCACGGTTTATCGGATTCTCTATAAATATAGAGGGCAGAAAGTTACTCTGGAGTCACTGCTTGATGCGATTGCCACTTCTTTCAATGTTGAATTAGGAAACAACGATTCTTCCTATGCGGGGCACTTAAAAAGCGGAAAAAACGGTTTTGCGAAAGCGGATATAGATGCCTTTCGATCGACTACTGCTAAGAGCAGCTCAGCGGGGATACAGAATCATCTGTTAAAAATCCTTCGCAGTGATTCGTATGAATTGATTGTAAAAGCTATCAAAATGGTTTTGGCAGAAGACACTGTTATTGCTGATGATGCCATCGTCGGCTATAGTGTGGGGTACGAAAAGAAGAACATAGTGTCCTGCACTGAGTTTGATTTTTGCGAACTGCTTGCTTGTGTAATTTACTATTCCATTGTCAATGTTTCCAACATCGACTATAAGGATGAAATAAAAGAAATAGATGATGAGTTTTTTGCTTCTGTGGCTGCTTCACCTTACGAAGTTTATTTTCAAACTGAAAAAAGCGAGGCACTTGTCCCTCTGAAGAAATCACTTCGAGGTACTGATTTTGGCAGAACATTTTTCAAGGTATGCGATGGCATCATCGCCTCAGCAAACAACTCAACGGCACAGTTTTACACTATTGAAATAAGCAATTGCACTCTAAAGTTCAGAACTTTGGCGGGTTACCTTGAAAACCATGTCGGTGAGTATGTTCTGTCGCGTTCACAGATTGCTGATTTTGAAAATAAAGGGGAGTCCTACTCTATTGGCTTGAAAGCCGCAAAAGCATTTATCAAAAAAAGCAAACTTAATGGAGCGTGGAAAGATGGGACTCTCGGGGAAATATTACTGTATCTGTTTTTGGAGCAGGAACTTAATGCCCCCAAAATATTGAGCAAGTTTGAGGTCAACGCTGTCAGCGGTTCGGTTGAAAGCAAGTGTGACGGCGTGTATTTGCTTTCGAGCGAAGATGCGGGGCTTCCTTTCCATCAATTAGTTTTTGGTGCTTCGGATATTGTGGACAACCTTACCGATGCTGTCAATCACGCATTTGACAAGGTCGTTGCCATTCGAAAAAACGAAAAGAATGAGTTTCAAATGGTCGAAGAAACGGTATATCAAAACATATATGACCGCGAGACAACAAAATTTATGGAAAAGGTTATTCTTCCGCAGCCGCCTGAAGTCGGCGCACCTGATATGGCTTTCGGTGTGTTTTTGGGTTATACTCTCGGACTTGATTCATCAGGACTTTCCGCTATGCAATTCAAAAAATATGCGTTGGAAAAAATCCAATCTGACATTGAGTCAATAAAGCCACACATTATTTCCAAGATTCGAGAATTGGATCTTGACGGATATTCGTTCTATTTTTATGTGTTGCCATTCAATGATGCTCCGTCGGAAAAAACTCGGATTATTGAAGATGCTTTTGAAGGGGGTATTGAATAATGGGAACCCCGAGAAATGCGACTCTTGCCGAAACCATATACCGCGGCATTGAGAAAAATGAATATCTGAATCGTATCTATGCCGATCTGCTTTACAATTATTCTTTGAAGTTGTTTTCTCTTCGGCAGAAACAAAAGGAAGTGGATGTTGGCGCAGCTCTCCGTTTCGCTGATATTTTGTCAAAATCTGCATATACAGAAAATGCCGAAGTCCATAAAATATGGGCTCAGGAAATCGTCATTCTCTTGAATATTCTATATCCCGATGATACCCGCATCAAACCCTATTTGGGTTCGGTTCTTTCTGCAGTCGGAAATTTTAGGGGGCTGTCATACGCGGTGAAAGATTATTCAAGCGCAGACATACTTGATAGGATTTACTATGGGTATGAAAAAGAATTGCTTGCCATCCCCGGTATCCCCGATGCATTTTTCTTTCCGGCACAGAAAATCGTTTATGATGGCCTCGGAAAACAATGCTTCAGCTATTCGGGCCCGACCTCTATGGGAAAGTCTTTTGTCATTCAAAAATACATAAAACAGCAGGTAGCCGCCGGGGAAGAAAAGAACTTTGCTATTCTTGTTCCAACAAAGGCGCTTATAAATGAAGTTCGTAGCAATATTCTCAGAGAACTAAAAGATTTGCTAAAAGAACGGAATTACCGCGTTGTTTCTTCTGCGGGCGATATTGTGCTACAACAGTCACACTGCTTTGTTTTTGTAATGACACCCGAGCGAATGCATCATCTTTTGAATACAAAGCCGGAATTGGCACTTGATTTTTTGTTTGTGGATGAGGCGCACAAAATATCTGCAAAAGGTGGTAGAAGCGCATTCTATTACAAAGTTATTCATGATGTCATGGGAAGAGAGCGAAAGCCTTCTATAGTTTTCGCTTCGCCGAATATTCCAAATCCGGAAATCTACTTGAAATTGATTCCTGGCATAGGTCAGATGGAAATTCAGAAACTGGCTTCAAGGTTTTCACCGGTTTGCCAATTCAAATATATGGTAGACATGACAACGGGGCAAATTTACTCTCATAATGGGCACTCCAATACTTTGAATCCCATTCGAACGCAGGAGGGCTCTTTGCGAGTAATCGATATTGTCAATCGTGTAGGCAAGGGCAAGCAGAATATCGTTTACTGCAATGCTCGCGTAAAAGTTGTTAAATACGCTAAAGATTACGCCGATAGTATTTTGCCAGATGCCGTTGATAAAAAATATAAGGAGAAGTTAGAATCTTTAGCGAAGGACATTAGAAATGAAGTGCACTCCGCCTGCTTTTTGGCTGAACTTGTGCAAAAGGGAGTTGCATACCATGTGGGGTACTTACCCGCAAGCATCCGACTCCGCATCGAAGAGGGATTTAAGGATGGGATGATTCGCACCATGTTCTGTACAAGCACGCTTGTTGAGGGGGTAAATCTTCCTGCCGACAATCTTTTCATTACAAGTTATAAAAACGGAAGAAGCGATATGAATGAGGTGGAATTCCGTAATCTTGTAGGGCGTGTTGGACGGATACAGTACAATTTGTACGGCAATGTGTTTATGCTTGCCTTTGATGAAAGTGAAAAAGTTAGCGCAGAGAAAGTTGCTAAAAAATATGAGAGCCTGCTCAATAATGATATTCCAAAACAGCAACTATCCGTTGAAGGGAGTCTTTCCGAAAAGCAACGCAGAGCCATAGTGTCTCATTTGTCTCGCGGCGATGTAGAGATGAAAGAATGTCTTGAATCTGAAACGGAGAAAGACTATACCGCTATGCGAAAATTCGCCTTGATTCTAATGCGTGATATAGTGAAAGGAAACACTTCCATGGTTACAGAGGCTTTTGCTTCTGTTCTCGACGATGCTTCAGTTTTGGCAATCAAACAACACTTTAGCCATAATCGTACCAGTGATGATATTACACTTTCTTATGATCAGTGGGAAAATCTGACCGATGCCATCAATTGCGGATTGTCGTACCCGATTTTAAGCGGCGTGGATAATACAGTCGACTTTGAAAAACTTGTGTCCTTTCTGGCGACACTTCGAACCATTTTTAAGTGGGAAATTTACGAAGCATTAACTATTGGGAAAATCAGCAAAGGATTTGACAGAAATGCTGTATTGCGTTGGTATGCAACGATTCTCATGCAGTGGGTGCGTGGAAAAGGCTTGAATACTATTATATGGACCGCACTTGAGCATAAATCAAAGCACCCGGAGGAAGGAATTTGGAGCGGAAAGTTTCAGATTGAACAGCTTTATAATAAAAATAACGCATTTCATAAGAATTATGTGATTGCTGAAACGCTTGATGTAATTGAAAATGTTATCCTTTTCAGTATTTCAAATTATTTCCGTAAATTTTCTCTGGAGTACAAACGGGTTCACGGTGTCGATTCTTTCGATAATGACTGGTATGAATATGTTGAATACGGGACGACCAATCCACTGACTATATTTTTACAGCAGAGCGGGTTTTCGCGCGAAACATCGCAATATATCATTCTCCGTAAAACTAAGTATATCGTTGAAACGGACGATGGCACGAGACTTCACCCCGATGTGTTAACATGCGGCGATTTTGGTGTCGAAACAGAAGCCGCAGATGTTCGCATAAATATGCCGGAACTCTTCGTTGACGAGCCTTGATGATTGGAAAACTTGAGAAATGAGAGAGGGAAAACAAAAATATGAATTTATGGGATCAACCTAATATTCCCCACAAAGGATGGTCCTATGTGGGAATTGTAGATTTAGGTGAGGAGTGCTCTTGCGATGAGGAAGTTGAATACGAGCAGTGCCAAATGTGCGGAAAGGAAAGAATACGATATATTCATATATTGGAGCATCCCGACTACACCGGCGAAATGCGCGTCGGATGTGTGTGTGCATCAAAAATGATAGACGATTATCTCTACCCAGGGGAACAAGAACGAGTTTTGAAGAATCGGATAAACCGCAGGCGAAATTTTCTGAATAGGGAATGGCGCTATAAATCAGACACAGGCAATTACACTTTACGATATAAAGGTGAAAATATTACGATTCTTAAAAGTAATTATGGGGGCTTTGGAGTTGTATTTCAAGGGAAAATATGTTGGAGGTATAATGGAAGGAAGATTCCAAATTTATCAATTGCTAAAATAGTGGCTTTTGATTTGTTTGATGAATTGCACGATTCGAAAGGACAGCCGCAGCCTCATTGGGATGATGGGCGTTGGCTGTATAAGTGACAAAATATTGAGGAGAAGTAAAAATGGCAAAGGTACAGAAACCAGAAAAAACAATGGAAGCCGCCCTGTGGGATTCGGCGAATAAATTACGAGGGGCGGTGGAGCCTTCCGAATATAAGCATGTTGTACTTAGCCTTATCTTTTTGAAATATGCGAGTGACAAATTTGATGAGCGTCGGCAGGAGCTGATTGATGAAGGCAAAAGTGCGTATGTTGATATGGTAGACTTTTACACGATGAAAAGTGTATTTTACCTTCCCCCGGAATCACGGTGGTCTTACATTATGGAGCAATCCAAGCAGAGCGACATTGCTTTGAAAATTGATACTGCGCTTTTCACAATTGAAAAGAACAACCCGTCGTTGAAAGGTGCATTGCCTGACAACTATTATTCCCGACTGGGACTTGATACTTCAAAACTCGCATCTTTGCTGGATGAAATCAATAAGATTCACTTGACAAAGGACAAAGAGCAAGATGTTATGGGACGCGTTTATGAGTATTTTCTATCTAACTTTGCGCTCCAAGAGGGTAAAGGTAAGGGAGAATTTTACACGCCGAAATGCATCGTAAATTTAATTGCAGAGCTGATTGAACCGTATAAGGGCAAAATTTATGACCCCTGCTGTGGTTCCGGTGGTATGTTTGTGCAGTCTATGAAGTTTGTTCAGGCACACAATGGAAATACCCGTGAAATTGCAGTCTTTGGTCAGGAAGCGACAAATACAACATTGAAACTTGCTCGTATGAATCTTGCTATTCGTGGTATCAACGGTAGCTTGGGACAAAAGGCTGTCAGCACATTTACAGATGATCAGCATAAAGATCTGAAAGCAGATTATATCATGGCAAATCCGCCGTTCAATCAGAAAGATTGGAGAGCGGAAAATGAGCTGTTGGATGACCCGAGATGGGATGGTTACGATGTTCCACCCACGAGCAATGCGAACTATGGTTGGATTTTACATATTGTTTCCAAGCTGTCGCAAAACGGTGTTGCCGGATTCCTATTGGCAAATGGTGCGTTGTCTGATGATGGAACCGAGTTGAAAATTCGTAAAAAGTTGATTGAAAATAACCTTGTGGAAGCTATTATCATTCTTCCCCGTAGCTTGTTCTATACAACAGATATTAGTGTAACGCTTTGGATTTTGAATAAAAATAAAAAGGCGCGAGTTGTTACAGAAAACGGAAAAATGAAACGGTTGCGTAATCGTGAGCGCGAAATTTTGTTCATGGATCTTCGCCAGATGGGAAGCCCTTACGAAAAGAAGTATATAGAGCTCACTGACGAAGATCGGGCAAAGGTGGCATCGGTATACCACGCTTGGCAGCAGGAGGGCTTTGAGGAAACATACCAAGATGTACCGGAATTTTGCTATAGCGCTTCGACCGAAGAAGTGGCAGAAAAAGGGTATATGCTTGTCCCGAGCCGGTATATTGAATTTATAAACCGTGACGAAAATATCGACTTCGATACCAAGATGAAAACTTTACAGGCTGAACTGAAAGAATTGCTTGTACAAGAAGAAAAATCGAAGGCAGACTTACTTGAAGTCTTTAAGGAGCTTGGATATGAAATTAAGTAAGTACTTGCTTGGTGATTTAATTCAACAGAGGCGAGAAAAAAATAGCTTTGAGGGGTTGCCCATTTGCGGGGTGACAAGAGATGGCTTCATACCTCCGAAGCAGCAGGATGCAGATACCAGTTTATACAATGTCTTTTACAAAGGTGATTTCGTTTTTAACCCTGCAAGAATGGAATTGAATTCAATTGTTTTCAATGATATATATGATAAAGCTATTTGCTCATCTTTATATGAAGTGTTTTATGTGAAAAGAACCGATATTGTTGTACCAGAGTTCTTGGCGCTATTGGTTAAGCAAAACTGGTTTACACGGTACTGCGAATTTTTGGGAAGTGGATCGGCAAGGGAGTATTGTCGTGTTGCAAACATTTCTGAAATCGAAATTGAATTGCCCCCAATCGAGAATCAAATAGAAATTTCGCATCAACATAAGATATTGGTTGAGCGTATTGCGTTAAAGAAACATATAAATGATAATTTAG
>ERZ1106943.2099-NODE-2099-length-17794-cov-8.722138_pt1 | contig 17794 bp, 9 predicted proteins | sample MGYA00403671_ERZ1106943 | MGnify/ENA primary metagenome ERZ1106943 (study PRJEB35170, sample SAMEA104062427) | human gut metagenome | biome: human gut; feature: human-associated habitat; material: faeces | place: Denmark | collected 2012-06-14 ...
AAGTACAGGTGTGGGTCGTAGTGGTATCCACCGTCGTATCCTGCGGCTCTACCGGCGTAGGTTTGCCCTCCGGCACAGGGTCGGTCATGTACTGATCCTTGTTTTCTGTATCCTCCGGCTGCACAGGAGCAGCGCCGCAGGCGGTACAGAAGAGCAGGAATACCGCCAGCAGCAATGCCGCTGCGCATCTGTGCTTCGTACCCATGTCACTGCTCCCTCTTGATGCGGCGGTAGCGGCGCACCATGGCAAACGCCAGTATGGCCACTACGATAACCGCCAGCAAGATCGCGCCCAGCGGCGTTTCCGTCAGGGCGGCGCCCACCACCTCGAACACGCTGTTGCCCTTGCCGTCGGGGCCGAATGTGCCGTTCTCGGCGGCTTGGAGGTAGGTCAGGGCGGAGATGGTGGAATAATTCCCCATGACCGGGTTTTCATAGACCGGTAGGCGGCTCAGATCATCCAGCGGTGCCTCCACCTCGAAGCTGGAAAGAAAGCCCACTCCGTCTACATAAAAGGTCTTCATGGCGTCCGCCGCGGTATTTCCGTTTTTCACGAAGCGAGGGTCGTCCAGAGATATTCCCAGCGCTTCCATCATTTCCAGCACGGCGAGCGTTGCCTCGCCGTTTGAAGTACCGGTCATACCCGGAAAGCTGCCATCCGAAAGCTGTACGGAGGACAGGTATTCAATGGCACGGTCTATCGCCTTGGAAATGTACTCCTTGTCCGCGTGGGGAGCAAGGGCGGTGACATTCTCGGCAGTGTACTGCACATAATCCCGGAGTATCGGGGTAACTATCCCGCTATAGCTTGCGTAAGGGTCAAATTGCCCGTCTGCCGTCTGATATTGCAGTATACCGGCGGCGTACTTGTCCACGACCGTATCCGCGTCCACGCCGCGCTTACGCCACATAGACGCATCTACCGAGTCAAAATCCATCAGCGCCTCTCTGTATTCCGCAGTGTCCATGGCAGAGAGATTTGTCAACGGTGCCAAAAAGTCCATGCCGTTTACGTCTGCAGGATCCATATCCAGCGCTTTCATGGCCTGCACCAGAACCGGCGAGTAGGTGTTCGCCTTGCGTCCCATCAGATATTCGCCGCTGGCTCCCGACAGCATCTCAACAAGGCTTTCCAGCTGTGCACGTTGCTCCTCCGGCAGCTTACCGCCGCCGGCTTCGGACATGGATAAGATCTCCTTGGCCAAATGGCTTAGAGCACCCTCGGAAACGATTGTGCTGTTTCCATCCCCGTAATACCCCTCTGCCAGCTTCTGTGCATAATCCGCAGACTGCGCCTGTAAAAGTTCACTGTAATCTATGGCATTGTCTTGACGGTTTCCCTTTTCCGGCGTGCTTGCGGACGGTGTTCCCGCCACAGCCACTGCCGGTCTGACACTACAAAACCCTATAAGTCCCGCTTCGTTTATGTAGGTTCGCCGTTCCACAGCCTTGCCGCGGTCATCCGGGGCATCCGGATCGGACATCAACGATGAGCTGGAGGCGTACCAAGCATCCCCTGATCCGCGGTACCCCCAGAGAATATCATGTCGGTAGAACCCCTGTCCCGGCGCGGGGGCACCGTCAAAATAGCTCTCCTGATACCAGTCCATCATGCCGTCCAGCACGGTGTGGCCGTTCTTTACAAATCGCCCGTCGTCAGGGGAGATATCCAGCGCCGCCAGCATTTCCAACACGGCGGCATCCTCCTCCACGTCCTCCTCGCCGTACCTGAGAAAGCCACCGCTGTCCAGCTGCTGCATCGAGAGATAGCTTACCGCCTTTTCTATGGCGGCCCTGACCTCCGGACGGCTCTGGTAAGGCGCCAGCGCCTGCGCGGACTTTGCCGTCAGCAGGATGTAGTCGAACCGGTCCGGCTCGGCAGCCACGCCCTTTTGCTTCAGCTCGGCAGGCCATGGGGAGGTATAGCGAAACTCGCCGCTGTCCTGCTGCCGTGCCAGCGCCTCGGCGATCAGCGTTTCCCGCAGCGCGTCGAACGCCTCCGTTCTGCCCGCATCGCCTGCCGCGTCCAGATCCAGCAGCATATCCAGCCTGTCCTCGTCCGCCTCCACCATCTCCGGCCGCCGCAGCGGCTCCAGCAGGTCGTGACCGGCGAGATCCGTCACGTCCAGCCCCATGGCCGCCACCGTGCGGAGCGCGCCGGGGATATAGGCGTACCTGCCCCGCTGCTCCGCCAGCGCCAGCCAGTCTGCCAGCGCCTGCAAATACTCGTTGTAGAAGCCCTCCGGCACGTCGGCGCCGGAGGCCCACAGCGCGTACACCGCCTTGGCGTTGGTTTCCTGCCGTGCGGCGGATAGGTAGTCCCTGCTCTCGCTGACGGAGTCCGCCACCAGTCCGGACACCGTTTGGTACGCCGCCTCCAGCTCCGCTGTCCAGCCGTCCCATGCAGGCGCGGCCTGCGCCGTCACCGGCAGCAGCAGGATCACAGCCAGCAACGCGGTCAGCAGCCGCGTCAGTTGTCGTTTCATTTGCTCTCCCTCCTGCGGCGGACGAGGATGCTGCCGCCGATCATCACCACTGCCGCGCCGCCGATGCACAGCAGCAGCGTCCGCTGCGCCGCGTCCGTCTGCGCCTTTACCGCCAGCACCGCATCCCAGCTCTCCACCAGCTCCCTGTCGTGTTCAGACAGCGTGCGGTACCGCTTCACGATACCGTCCACGATGGGCTTTTCCTTCAAGCCGGCGTCGGTCATAGGCAATATCTCCGCGGCGATATCCGCGTTCAGGCTCTCGATCTCCGCGTACAGCGCGTCAATCTTCTCCTGCGCCGCCGTCAGCTTCTCCATGTACCTGTCATAGCCGTCAAATTCACGGCTCATCTTCAACCGCTCCAGCAGGAAGGCCACCTCCTCCGCGTCCTCCGTGGACAACGCGTCGGGCAGCGCGTCCACGCGGCTTTGCAGCTCCTGCGTAAACTCATAGCTGCCGGCGAAGGACACCTCGCTCTCCTCCGGCGTCAGTATCTTGGAGGATACGCCGCCGGGGCGGAAGTCGTACAGCGGGCTCATGCCCTGCGCCTGCCGCCACACGGACACCAGCGCCAGTAGCGCCTGATCCGTGGCCATGCTGTCGCTCTCCCCGGGTACGGCGGAGGGATTACCCTCATCCAGCTCGTAGGAATGGGCAAAGCCGCCGTCCTCCTGTTGGTAATAGAACAGCGCGTCCAGCAGGTTCAGTCCGTTCTTCACAAAGCGGGGGTCGTTCTGCGGGTCGATGCCCACGCTGCACAGGGAGATGATGACCTGCGAGGTGGACTCGGAGTTCCGCGTGCCCCAGCTGCGGAAATCCGCCGTGTCCAGCTGGAGCTGCGACAGGCGCTCCAGCGCTCTGTCCACAGGGTCCTTCACATTCAGGGTGGAGGTGCGGTAGTACGGCCCCATGGACTGTATGGCCATGGCCGTGATGTCCGGATCGGCGGTGCTGCCCTGCGCCACCCGCAGGTTAAAGCCGTCGTCGCTGAGCTGATAGGACAGGATGGTCTTTACCAGCTCCGTGCGGGTATAGCTGGCGCCTGCGGGGATGGTGTACTTCATGCTGTCCAGCGTAATCAATCCCCAGAGCCAGCCGTTCAGCCCCTGCCGTCCCAGATCCGCCGTTTTGCCCCGGTCATACACGCCGTCGGCGATCAGGTTGATATCCGCGCCGTTTTCATCCCTGCCGAAGTGGGTGGGGTCGCCGCCGCACGCCAGCACCGCCAGCGCGATGCGGTGCCATTCCGTCGCCTTTGTTCTGTCCAGCTTGTCCGGCTCGCGGTATTTCTGCTCCACATACGTTCTCAGCGCAGCCAAATAACTGTCGTAGTTGTCCTCCGCGCCGTAGCGGGACAGCCCGATGGGCATCCAGTCGGCGGCGGTGCTGCCGGCATAGGTCAGCAGCTCGCCGCTCAGTAGCGGCTGACCCTCCGCCACGCCCTGCTGCGCCCGCTTCCACGCCAATATGCCGTCGATGGCCTCGGTGATGTCCGACACGCTGTATTTCCCCTTGGGCACCACCTGACGCTGGTTGGTCTTTGCCGCCGCGTCCGCCTGCTGCTGCGTCATGGGCGTGACGCTGATGGTCACGTCACCGGTGAAGGTGCCGTCCTTGAACTGCACGCGGCCGAGGATGTTGGAATCCTCCACAGGCGTGATATTACCCCATGTCTCCTCGCTCCATTGGGCATCCCTGCCGATCTGGATCTCCACCGTGCCGGTGAAGAAGTCGGGATGCTCCAATGTGACCGACTGCACATAGTACATTCCGTTGACAGAGATGCCGCAGGAGGCCTCTCCGTCCTTGCCTTTGCCCACCGCCAGCGACACACGGGCGACCTTATTTGTGGGCAGGGTATGCCCTTCGTTGGCCGTCAGGTTCAGCACATCTGCGCTGTCTACGCCCACTTTCTCAAACACCCAATAGGGCAGATTATTCCCTGTTGGGGCGTTGACGGTGATGCTGTATCCCGCCGCGTAAGCTGCGGGTATCATGCCCAATACCAGCGCCAGCGCCAGCAGAAACGCCGCCCAATTCCGCACTTTTCTTCTCACAGAGGCATCCCTCCCATTTCCGTTTATATAGCCGTATTCGCGTGGACGGAAATTCCGCCCACGCGAATCGGCAGACCGCCCGCTAAGAGCCGTCTATTTCACTTATTTCTTGCTGGCTGCGTCGTCGCGCTCATCGCGCTTGACCTTATGGTAGCGGCGCACCGCGCCCACGATGACCAAGGCCGCAACGACTGCCACGATGGACCACACGATAATGGGGTTTTCCCGCACAGCTGTGCCGATGATCTCCCAGATGGAATTGCCGCTAACCTGACCCTCTGACTCCTGCCCGTCCGGAACATCCTCCGGTGCCTCCGTGGTCTGGGACTCGTCGGTGGTATCGGTATCAGGCTCCTCCGCCGTTTCAGACAGATTTTCCATGCTCACCTGCTGGGCATCCAGCCACGCGGGGAAGGTCATGGAGGTGCCGCTGGATTCCCACTTGGCATACAGGCGATCCGCCAGCGCCAGCAGGCTGTCGGTATACTGGGTGAAGATGCTCTCCAGCGTACCGCTGGCCATGCCGCTGCCGGTGGTCAGCCATGTGCTGAACGTGGCCTCCGTGCCGGAGGTCATGAACCGCTGGAGCGCCTTGCTGATGGCGTCGCCGTCCTTGCCGGCCACGCCGCTGTGCTCATTCAGGCTGGCCAGCAGCGCCTGCGCCAAGGCGGAGGCCTCATCGGTCTTTTTCGCCGCGGCAGCTGCCGCCATGTTGTCCAGACTATTGGCGATCAGGGCGCGCAGCACATTGGGAGAGTCCTTCAGCCACTGGGAGAAGGTCTTGCCGCCGCCGTTGCTGCCCCACTCGGTATAGGTGGACAGCACCAGGCCCTTGATGTTGTACTCCACGTCCATGTTCGCGCCGTCCTGCAGACCCTCATCGCTCTCATCACCTGCGCCTGCGCCGCTGCCGCTGCCGGATCCGCTGCCGCTGCCTCCGCCGCTGCCAGCGCTGGCGAAGGTCGCCACGACCTTTGCGTTGGCCGCGCCCAGTGCAAAGCTGCCGGGATTGGCGAGGTCAGAGGTCGTGCCGGTGCTCATCAGATCCAGCGTCAGGCTCTTGAGCGCAAAGCTGCTGTCCTTGGGCGTGGCGGTGACGGTCACCTTGGTGCCGCTGGGTCCATAGACCGCATTGTCCGCGTCGCCGGTGCGGCCGTCGCCGCGCTTGATGGTCGCCGTGCCGCCGGTACCGCAGGTGACCTGCGCGCGGTAGTAGCTGGTGGAAGTCCCCTCACCGATGGGAACAGGATAGTTGTTCGCGCCCTGCGTCCAGTAGTTCTTGTGGGCATTGACGCTGCCGTCCACGCCCCACGCCACCTTGCCGCTGGCAAAGTCGTCCGCACTGGCCCATTCGCCGGCGCTGGAAACGGAGTCCTTCTTGTCCGCCAGATAGTAGCTGTCGGACACATTTTTCTCTTTCAGCTCGGTGGGCGCAAGGCCGATATTGGCGCCCGGGACATAGCTGAAGGAATTTCTGACCCTATTATACGCACCCCGGCCGTAGAGGATGCCAAAGGCCTTGACAGGCGTGCTTGCCTCGACACTTCCGGTGTTCCAGCAGAATTCTACTGTACCGCCGTAGCCGTCGTTGGTGAGGATACCTGCCGCATATCCTGTACCTGTACCTGTACCTGTACCTGTAACGGCACCTGTATTGCTACAGTTCGTTGCCTTGCTGCCATTGACGCAGATGCCCGCAGCCTCCTTACCGGTCACAGCGCCGCTGTTGCTGCACCGCTCATAGCTTCCGCCCGCCGCAATGCCGGAGGCGTACCCCTGTGTCGCAGATATGCTTCCACTGTTGGCGCAGCTCGTGTAGGAGCCGTCGCTATGTGTTTCATTCCCAGTCATTCCGCCTGCGGTTCTTTTGCCGACTACCTTAGCGCTGTTGGTACAACCCGCTAAAACGTGATCCTGAAGGTTGCTGTATCCCATACCGGCCAGTCCGCCTGCATAACCGCCGGTCACGGAACCGCCCCTGTTGTGGCAGTTTGTCATTGCGACGCGTCCTCTGCCCAGAAGGCCGCCCGAGCCAAATATGCCGCCGCTGACCGTCAGGTTTTCAGCAACGACATTACGCAGCTCCAGCGCAGTTTCGCCCTCTACAGCCGCCACAAGGCCACCGCTGTATGACGTCCCGCTGCTCGTAAACTTCACGCTGCCATTTTTCAGCGTCAGATCCCGCATCGTCATGGGCACACCGTAAGTACCTCGCACGCTGCCGAAAAGTCCTGCCCATGCCCCGTTTGTTTCCACCTTCAGCCCGCTGATGGTCTTGCCGCCGCCGTCCAGACTGCCGCCGAAGGAATGGAGGGCATCGACGCCGATGGGCGTCCACAGCTCGTTGTTCAGATCGATGTTATTGGTCAGCCTGAACCACTTGCCGGTGTAGCTGAAGCCGTTTTCATTGACCTGCGTTTGCAGGGCAGTCAGCTTACCGACATCGGGAATCTCATAGGGAGCAGCTTCCGTGCCGCTGCCCGCCCATATCGGAGACCACACGGCATAGAGCGTCAACGTTTCATCTTTCTTTACGCTTACGGAGGCAGGGGTAATGCTGCCGTCGTTTTTCAGCTTGAACGCAACCTCACCGCCGGCCGTCTTGCTCCAGCCGAGGAATGTGCCGTTCTCGTGCTTGAAGCCCAACTCCGTATCGGACTTAATGGTGAAGCTTCCGGTATCGCCTTCGACCCGCTGCTGCTCCGTTACAGCCGCTCCTTCGCCGCCGTTAGGATCATAGACAAGGGTGATCACGCCCTCCACGCCGGGTTCGAAGCTGCCGTCCCAGCGCGTGATGTGCACGGGGTTATTGGGCGCGTCCTGCTTGTTGATCCACTCGATATATGTGCCTCTGTTCTCATTCAGCACGTTCACCAGCACATCGTCGCCCACCTTATACACGGTCTTGCCGTCCTCGGTGGTGGCGGTGATTTCCTGTTCAGCTCCACTGTTGACATACTTAGCCGTCTCCTTGCCGTTCAGCTTGCAGACATAGTAGCTGTTGGCCACCGCGCCGTTACTGATGCCGTAGGTCATATTTTCCGCGCCGGTCACGTCACCCAGGTTGTAGCTGTTGGTCACGTTGCCATTGCCCGAAATGCCGCCCGTCACATATTTATTTTTATTCTTACCGGTTGCACCAGTGACACTCCCGTTGTTATAGCAGTTTGTTGCTTCTCCGCTTCCGACAATACCGCCGGTATATATGTTTTTCTTGGTCGTTCCAGAAGCGTTTACACTGCCGGTATTCCAGCAGAGATCCGCTGCACTGCCGACCACCTGTCCGGCTACGCCACCAATGTAACACTTATACTTAATGTTATCTACGGTTATCGTTCTTTCATTTAAGCAGTTGGAAATCGCACCTTGAACTTTACCCGCCACACCGCCGTATGCCATGCCGTTGGTGGTGCTGTTTGCCGCATTGACTTTAACAGCAATATTACTGCGGCAAAAACGGATTTCGCTTCCACTTTCAGTCGTACCGACAATTCCGCCCACATAATTTAGCTTGCCGGCTGCCTGCACTGATCCCGATACGGCAAGGCTCAATATTTTGCCAGTCGAATCCAGTTTTTCAAACATTCCCGCAGGCTTTGAATTGAAGTCACCACCTGTGTAGTTTACATTTAAGCCCGTGATCTCATAGCCCTTGCCATCAAAAGCACCTGCAAAACTTCGGATAGGCTTCCATTCGCTATTTTCCAGATCAATGCTATTACCCAACGACAGAGTCCATCCATTAAAATTCTTGGATACGCCATCAATACTTCCATTGGCCAGCAGGCAGAAACCCATCAATTCGTCAGCACTCTTGAGAACGTAGTTTTTTTTCGCCCCAGCGCTTTCATACCAGCGAATGTCGGCCTTGACCAGTGAATAGGTATACTCCACATTACTGCCGGTTATACGAAGATAGTCTTTTCCTCCCACTTGTGTTGCCGCAGGGGTAAACACGATTTGATACCCCTTCGGCGCGGTGAATGTGACCGGCACATCAGATACGCCTTTGGGGTAGCCGCTTGCAGCATAGTAGTATTGGTTTCCAGCGACATCGGTCAGCACCTTTTTGTCGCTGCTACCAAGTGTGACCACTACACCTTCGGGCTGATTATCCGGCTTAGTCAGCTTTAACTCGCTTGCCACCGCTATTGTCCCGGAACTGCTCCCCAACTGCGGCGTTTTTTCAGCCTTGGTCGTGTCATATACCCAAACGGAAGAAGATGCCCCCAGTTCATACGCCACACGGCCCAGCTTGAACTCCTCCGCTGTACGTGCGCCGATGTCGCTTTCTGCGCCGAAGGTGGAAGTATCTGCCAAATAGAAGCACTTCGTCACTTTGTCGCTGCTGCCGCCCACAGCAGGAGTATTTTTGCTGTCGGCATTGTAGTAGTAGCAGCTATTCACCGTGCCGCTGTTCCGCCCCACCAAACCGCCGGTGCTGCCGGTCACCTCGGCGGTGGACATACAATACTGCACCGTGCCGGACTCCAACTCGCCCACCAACCGACCTTTGCCGCCGTCAATGGTCACATACTGGATCTTGGTCTTGCTATTGTCCACCACGCCGAACAGGTCGCCGGAGAGGTCGGAGATGGCTGCGTAGCCGCCGCTTCGGCTATACCCCGTGAACGTCCCCTTAAAGGGATTCTTCTCCGTGCCGATGGGCGTCCACTGATTGCCGCTGGTCGGCACGGCATCGTTGTTCAGCTGGATATCCGCGCCCAGCATGATGGTCTTACCGGCCATACTGTCTTTGCCGCTGTTGACCATGCGGGCCAGCGCCTTCAACTGGTTGGCCTCGGTGATACTCACGTTTTTTCCACTGACTGCGCTGTTCCACGCGGCAAGTAGCCGGAAATCTTCCTCCGTGCCGTAATAATAGGTCTTGGGGAGGTCGTTTTTGTTGAACGTCGTGCTGCCGCTCTTGAGCTCTGTCAGGTTGGCGTTTTCACCCTCCGTTGTGTAGGCATTTTCGCCCTCGTTGGCGGTGTAGTAGATCGGCTCGCCGCTGCCGCTGACAGTGATGGTAACGGTATCGCCCGTCACCTCACAGGTGTACTTATTCTCCGCATTTAGTACGGTCTCGCCCGCGGTGACCACCGCCGCGCAGTCCGGGAAAATCGGTTGCATGGTAATGGTCTTGGGGGGATCGATCAGCGTCGGATACGCATCGCCCGCTTTCCACGACCACACCTTTCCCGTATCGGGGGCGGCAGTTTTCAGCGTCTCGAGCTTGTCTGCCGTCATGGGCTCAGCAGACGAAATTATAACGCAGTTGGTAGCAGTGCCGCCGCACACATCATCTGCGCCACTCCCTACTCCCTTAAAATACCAGCAGTTTTTAACGGTACCCCCGCCCATACTGCCGGTCAAACCATAAACACTCACTGAACCATCCGATGAGCCTGTCACTGTTCCGTAGAACCCACAGTTCTGTATGCAACCGTCATTGTAGGCGGCAACACCGGCAGCTTCTGCCCAAGTCCCGGATGCCTCATCGCCACCTGTGACACTACCTTTCACGATGAGATTCTGCACCACTGCGCTCGTGCTAATTTGGCCGAACAGACCCGGAAAATATGTGTCGGGAACGTTCAATCCGCTAACGGTATATCCGTCCCCGTTAAACGTGCCAGAGAAGGCAAGTTCAGCGTCAAAGCCATTTTCATTTCCAATCGGCGTCCACGCCTGATTATTCAGATCAATATCCGCCGTCAGCACGATGGTCTTGCCGGAAAAGTTGTTCCCATCGTTTACCAGCTGCGCCAAATATACCAGCTCCCTGCCAGTCGATATTTGATAGGGAGCATCGCCGGCGGTATACCACTTACCTGCTTTAAAATCCTCCTCAGTTCCATAATACAGGATGGTTTTCTCTGCGTTCCCTATGGGTACCGATACCCCGCTCGTTGTGAGCTGAATCTGTCCGTCTGCGTTTGCCGCATTGGTGCGAACATAAACATTTTCCCCGCTGTAGCCGCTGTCAAGCAGTAGCGTGACAGTGTTGACCCCGTTCTCGAGGAGATATACGCCGCTCTCTCCCGTGAGGCCGGACACAGACACCTTTGCTGTGCAGCTATTCAGATAGGGCTTCAGCGTCATCGAGCGGGATACATTGCTCACCAGCGTCGGGTACTCCGCGCCCTCTTTCCACGACCACGCCTTTCCCGTTTCGGGCGCGTTGGTTTGCAGCGTTGCCAGCTTGGCTGCTGTCATCGCACCAGAGGACGAAATCACAACGCAGGTGGGGGGGGTGGTGCCGCCGCACACGTCCTCCGCGCTACTTTCTGCGTCCTTATAGTACCAGCAGTTTAGAACCTTGCCGGATCCGCTGGATACGCCGCCAACCGCACCATCTTCAGCAAGATAGCCGGTTTTATCGTTCACGCTGCCATAAAAGCCGCAGTTTTGGACAGTGCCGTTATTATCGCATACAACACCTCCGCCTTCCCCACAACCATCATCTGCATTTTCGCCGACTGTAACGCTGCCCTTTACTATGAGATTTTGTACCGTGCCGAATATATAGCCAAATAAGCCAGGTGCATTTGTGTCGGGAACGTTCAGCCCGCTGATGGTATATCCATCCCCATTAAACGTACCGAAAAAGGCGAAAGAACTGTCGCCATTTCCAATCGGCGTCCACGCCTGATTGCCCAGATCAATATCCGCCGTCAGTTTGATGGTCTTGCGGGAGAAATTCACCGCGTCAATCGAGTTGTTGTCCGCGTCCTTTGCCGTGCCGTTCACCAACGCGGCCAGTCCCGCCAACTCTGCGGCGGTGCCGATAGAAAATTCGGTCGCGTCTTTGTTATTTTCGTACCAGCTGGTGTTGTCCGTGCCATCCCACACATCCGTGCCATTCTCATCATTCAGCAGAGAGATGTCGTCCTCACCGTTATTCTCGTCCTCGGTGGGCTGCTCGTCCTTGTTTTCCTCGTCCTTGTTCTCCCCATCGGGGTTTTCTTTGTCCTTGCTATCCCCATCGGGCTTGCTGGCATCGTCGCCATTATCCTCATCGGGGTTCTTACCCTCATCATCAGGCTCGGTGGGCTGTTTGTCCTTGCCGTCCTCGGTGTTCTTGTCCTCATTGTTCTCGCTGTCCTCGCCGGGGGCGGCATCAGCCGGGTTCGCGTTGCCCTCGATGATGGCCGTACCGCTGCCGCCCACCACCTCCGTGGCAAAGGCCGCGGGGGTCACCAGCGTCAGCGTGAGCACCATGCTCATCAGCAGGCTCACGATGCGCCGAGACACATTGCTTGTCCGTTTCTTCATGTGATTTGCTCCTCTCTCTGTTGAACGTATCTATGTAAAAACTATTTAGTTACTGCCCTTCGGCATCACCACATACAGCTTGCCGGTCTCCGGGTCCTCGTACACCGTGCCCTTCTGCTCGAAGCTGCTGGAGGACTGGATATCCTGCTCCAGCTCTTCGGCGTTGTCCAGCTCCTTCATCTGCTCCCGCTGCAGGATCTCCACCCGCGTCTTGCTGAGATCCACGTTCCAGTTCAGTATGACCGCCGCCATCAGCCCGCAGGCGAACACCAGCATCACGTCCGACAGGTTCGCCAGCCCGGACATGGCGTCCACCTCCTCCGTCACCCGGCGGCGGGAGGAAAACTTACCCTTCAACATCGCTCGTGACCTCCTCCAAAACTGCCTCCATCAGCGTTTCCAGCGACACCATGTCGTCGTTGTACCACCGCTTGCGGATGTGGGAGATGACGCTGGCCACCGCCGCGCTGATGACGCCGGCGATGGTGGTGTCGAATGCCACGTTCATGGACTCCGACAGCGTCACCGTGTCGCCCTGTCCCAGCGCCACGATGCCGGGGCCCAGGGGTATCAGCGTGCCCAGCAGGCCGAACATGGGGCCCAGCTTGGCGATCATGTCCGTGATGGAGGTGGTGCGGGCGTTCCGCGCTTCCTCCGTGGCCAGCAGACGCTCCGCCAGTGCCGTCAGCGTGTCCTTCGGCAGGCCGCGGCTCTCCGCCAGCTCCAGCAGGGCCTTCTTCTGCCGCCGCAGCAGGCCGCTGTTTTCAATCAGCTCCGCAAGGCCGTCCGCGCCCGCCGCGTGTACGTCGCGCAGCAGTTGGGGGACGTTACACTTATGCTTGCGGCGCTCCGCGATGTACTCAACCACGATGTCGCCGATCTGCCAGACCGCCCCAGCCATCAGAATTATCAGTATAATGAGGCAGGGGATCATCAGCGCCTGGGCGATGGTATGCAGTATTTCACTCAAAGAGATCATGTGTGTTTGCTCCTATTCCTGTTTCTCGCCCCGCAGATGGGGCGTATTTTTCCCGTTACCTGCCCCGCAGGGGCGGGTAACATATTTGCTTTTGTATGTGGTTTTGGTCTTGCCGTTCAACAAAGAGAGGAGGTGGGAGGGGCGGCTTTTCCCCTCCCACCCTTATGGAAAGCTGACAGTCTCCGTTCAGACTGTCTCGGCTTGACAAGGGTAACTCAGCAGGACACCTCCTGCTCTGCGGCCTTTGCCGCTTTCTCGACTTCGCGCTGACGGGCAGCGGCATCACGAGCCTCTTTCTTTTCCTGCTCCAGCCGCTTTTTCTCTTTCAGCCGTGATTGCTGCGCCGCATGGCTGGCGGCGGCCTTGGCGCGTTTCGCCTTCTTCTTGCGCTCGGATTCCTCGTAGAACAGCGGCTCCTGCACGGCTTTTTCCCGCTTGTAGCGTGCGGTGTCTTTCAACTTGGGCTCTTTTATCGGCGGACGCAGGTGTGCCATCTCCAATACCGCGTCCCAACTGCCGAAGCGCTCCTCGATAAACGTGCCGCCGTCTATCTCGCAGGGACTGGGCGTGTGCCGCAGCAGTTCAGCACGATTGCCGACGTATTGCGCCAAATGCGCCAGCGGCGTATCCGCGTGCTTTTCGGCAAACTCCGCGTCCCGCGCTTCCAGCGCCGCCACGGTACGCTTGGCCACATTACGCTCAAACCAACTCTTGTAGTCAAATCTCTCGCGGGGATTCCTGTTGGACATAGACGTGATCCTCCCTTACAAAAAAACGCCGGTTTTCCAAAGAAAACCAGCAGTGATCCGGCAGAAATGAAAATGCGCTGACGAATCTCGCCAGCGCGCACTCCCGCCTATGCCGTCAGGGAGAGATCGCCCGCTGTACAACACTGATCCTCCATCGTGCAATTCTTCTGCCCTAACGTCACGAAGGGCTTTTGCCCTTCTCGTACCTGAACCTACCTTCTCAGAGCGTTCGCTCCAATGGCTGCTATTCGCCACACGGCATTTCTGCCGCTTTGGTCCATTCCTTACGTCAACAGCGCCGTCCGCAGGGGGTATCACCCCGTTCCTTCAAAACTGCCGCCTGACGGTAATGATATACCGTCTTTACAGTGACAGCCACACGACTTCGCAAGACCTTTTATTCAGTTTTTGGCCTCGATTTTTTCGCAAAGTAACATACTTTGCGAAAAAGCGCGGAACGCCTTGTGCTGCAAGGCATTCCGGATTTATGCCAGAAAAAAGTCGAAAATTTGAACTCGTTGTTGACACGGAAAAACGGCTGGTATATACTGTTATTCGGTTGAAATTGGAAAGTTTTCGCAAAGTATGTTACTTTGCGAAAATTTTTGTGCCATTTTTTGGATAGGAAAAAGGACGCCTTTCGGCGTCCTTTTTTACGTTATTCCCTTGAGGAAGCCAATCCCCTCCACGGCCTTGCGCTTGTAGTCCATGGACGAGTGGACGTACAGCCGCAGGGTGGTGCGGACATCGGCGTGACCCAGAAGCTCACTGACACTTTTCACGTCCACCCCGCGCTCCACACACCGCGTGGCGTAGCTGTGCCGCAGACAATGGAAATTCCGATACCGCACACCGCAGCGCTCCAGCAACACCTTATAGCGGTATTGCATCGCCCGCGGGTCAGGGACGATCTCCCCGCCGGTCAGCAGGTAGCTGTCCGGCTGCTTTGTCTCTGGCTTCAGCATCCGCAGCATCTCTTTCGGAATAGGTATCCAGCGTTCGGAATTTTCCGTTTTCGGTGGCTGCACCGTCAGGCACGTCCCGCCGCCTATCTGCGCGATGCGCTCCACCGTCCGCTGGATGTGCAGCAGTCCCGCGCCGACGTCCACGTCCTGCCATTGCAGGCCGCACAGCTCTCCCAGCCGCAATCCGGTGTAGGCTGTCAGCAGCACGCCAACTCCCGTCCTGTCCGGACGGCGCAGGATGACCTGTCCCATTTGCTTCAGCTCCGGCTCAGTGAATACCTCCACGGCCTTCTGCCGTACCTTCGGCAGCGTCACATCCTCGCCGTAGCCCACACCGGCCATGCCTACGATCCGCAGCAGAAGGCCACCGATTTCTCGCACCAGCTTGGGCGAATAGTCCTCCTGTAACTGCTGGATGTAGTCGTTGACCTCCGCCGCCGTCAGTTCCGCTGCCACGCACTCGCCCAGCGCCGGCAGGATGTGGCATTGGATGTTGCGGCGGTAGCACGCCAGCGTGGAGGGCTTTACGCTCCCCTCCATGTCCTCTAAAAAGATAGCGGATAGCCGTTCCACCGTGGCGTCCCTGCGGACGTATTTCCTGCGTTCTCCCATTTTTCAAGCACCTTTCCGTCCCCCATAGGTGCCCTGACTTCATGCAAAAAGCGCCGGCAAATGCCGACGCTTCTCTCGTGTAAACGGGCGCGAAGCCCCCGTTCATGCAGCTCGGTTTCAGGCGTGTGCATTGTGACGCTTACCGGCGCGACCTGACTTATCTCCTGCCTCAGAGGAGCCTCACAGTGACCTGTTCGCGGGGACTTTGACCCACATTCCAACTTTCACCGAAACGCCGCAGCGTTTCAGACTGGTAAGCCTATTCACTTTTCGGGGGCTACGGGTGCTATTATGATGAACACCCCGCCGTTTTGCAAGAGGCTATTTGTTTCGCGGAAGGATACATTTTTGCGGTGTCGTTTGTTCGTTCCCGCAAAGCCGTATGGGAACTGCGTTCTTGTCTGTATTACATGACGCGTTCTCATGCTTTTTTAGCGAAAGTTGAACGTTTATGTATTCCCGTTTTCCGCCACCCACGTCCGCACATAGTCCACGAACAGCCGCGTGGAGTTGGACAGCGCTTTCTTGTCCTTGACGCCGATGCCGATGGTACGGTAGAAGTGCAGGGGCGCATGGCAGACCTTGATGGGCGTGGGACTGTGGCGCACCATCAGCTCCGGCAGCAGGCTGATGCCCAGGCCCTCCGACACCATAGCCAAGATAGTCCTGTCCTCCCGTGCGATGTACTTCACGTTGGGGCGGATGCCCATCTCGTCAAACGCCGCCATGATCTCGTAGTCGTCGCCCTCCTCCAGCTGGATGAACGGCTCCTCTGCCAGCGCAGACACGGGGAACGGGTCGCGATCGGCGTAGGGGTGGTCGCAGGGGACGATGACCTGCAATTCGTCCCGGTGCAGGGCGTAGGTCTGCAAGCGCTTCACCGACGGCAGCCGCAGGAAACCGCAGTCCACTGTTCCGTTGACGATCCATCCCTCGATCTGGTCGTAGAAGTCGCCGGTGACCACCTCGAACTCGATGTTAGGGTACACCTTACCGAAGCTCTTGAGGATGCGGGGCAGCCACTGAGCAGATACGCTGGAGAAGGTGGCGATCTTCACAAGGCCGCTGTCCATGTCCTTCAGCCCCTCCACCGTCTGCATCAAGGAGTGGTGGGCGGCGCACAGCTTTTCGATCTTGGGCAGCACTGCCCGTCCGTCCGCCGTCAGCACCACGCCGCCGCGGTTGCGGCTTAACAGCTTCACGCCCAGTTCGTTTTCCAGCGAGTTGATGGCGTGGCTGATGCCGGACTGGGTGAAGCTCATAGCCTCCGCCGCCTTGGAGAAGCTGCCGCAGGAGACTGTTTTCAGAAAGACCTGATATTTGGAAATACTCATGGCGCACCTCATTTCGATGAGCATTATACTATACAAGTCCTCATGTTTTCAAGAACAAAGATGCGCTTCACAAACACTATTCGACCTGCTATGATAAGGACATGGTTCAGCCAACCATACTTTTACTTTTCTTTTCCATGAGGAACACCACCTCAAAAGCAGCACCGGCAGCGTGTGGGTAACGCCGCCGGTGTTGTTTTATTCACTTCGCCACCGGCGCGTCCAGCCAGTAGATGACGTAGCACTCCTGCATCTCACCCATATAGAAGAAGATGTTTTCGCCCATCTCGATGTGCTCGCCGAAGGTCAGATCAGGCACGAACAGCCGTCCGCTGGTGCGCTTGGGCCCCTTGATGGTAAAGCCCTCCGCTGTGGGGTGCTGCCGCAGCTCGTTGGCCGCTTCCTCCAGTCCGGGGAAGTGCAGCGTCCGTTCCAGCTCTGCCAGCTGTGTCGCGCCGTTGATATGGACCAGGTGATTTTCGTCCTTGAACCAGTTGATACGCATGATACGTCCTCCTTGGTGGTGATGGGAACAGTATAGCACATGCCGCCGCGTTTGTCACCACCCACTGAGCGCAGAAAAACCACCCCTGCCGGGGTGGCTTTTCCCGTATTTCCGTGTTATAATTGCGCCAGCACCTGTCCGATGGGGCCGTCCACCGTGACGGCGGCGCCCAGGAGCACGACGACTTGCAGGGCTTCGGTCCACGCCACGGCTTCGATACCGCCCATGAGTGTATAAGCGAGGCTCAGGATGCCCATCAGGGTTATGCAGAGGAAGATGTCGAAACCCGTGACGACGTTGAGGGCGATCGATGGCAGCAGCAGCACGACGCCCATGCGTCCGATCTGGAAGAGGATGAAAGCGATGCTGCACAGGATGCGCACGAGGGGATTGAACCGTGCTTCGAGGTATTCATAGGCCGTGGTGACATTGAGCCTGCGGTAGAAGGGGATGAACAGCAGCACGATGACCGGTACGGCCAGCACGATGCCCGAGTTGAAGAGCAGGTAGCTCCAGTCCGTGGCATAGGCTTTGGCCGGAATGGCCATGAAGGTGATGGCGCTGAGCGCCGTTCCGAAGATGCTCAGCCCGACGATGAACCACGGGATGCGTCCCCCTCCCTTGAAGTAGTCGTCGGAGGTCTTCTGGTTTTTCGAGAAGTACCAGCCGATGAGTGCCAGCGAGAGGAAATAGAGGGTGATGACGCCGATGTCGAGCCCCGTCAGGCGGTGGATGGTACTTTCGAGTGTTCCCCGCAATAGGACGGGGGTGCGGACGCCCGGGCGTACTTCACCGCTTGTGACCATTATCCCGTCGTTGTCGGGGAGGA
>ERZ1106943.2120-NODE-2120-length-17679-cov-5.290626_pt1 | contig 17679 bp, 19 predicted proteins | sample MGYA00403671_ERZ1106943 | MGnify/ENA primary metagenome ERZ1106943 (study PRJEB35170, sample SAMEA104062427) | human gut metagenome | biome: human gut; feature: human-associated habitat; material: faeces | place: Denmark | collected 2012-06-14 ...
CCCGTGATTTTTGTCGTTTTCGACAACATCAACCCCGCGGAAGTTTAAAGCACCATTATTTAATAGCCCAAAGGCCGTGTAAATTGCAATAGCTAATTGCGTTAATAACTTCATCGCCATCAACAAGAGCAAATTCTACAACTGGTTCTTGACCAGGATGTAATTCGCGACGTTGATTACCAAATTTGGTTTGTAAGATAATCCAACCAATATAATGATTATCAAGCATTGGATGAGTTACTTCACCAACACTAACACGTACAAGATTACCAACTCTTGTTACAACTGGAATATGCTTTTCTTTAGCGGCTTCTGTTGTATTAGGTTTAATTTCGACAAATCCTTCAACATTAGTTAAATCGATTTCATCATTTGCAACTGCTAAAACCTTGCCACATTTTTTGCATTCAAAGAACTTCATATTAATAATTTTCTTTTCTAACTTCAAAATATGATTGAGGATGTCCACATACTGGGCAAACAAGAGGTGCTTTCTTTCCAATAACTAAGTGGCCACAGTTACGGCATTCCCACATTGTTTCTTCAGATTTTTCAAATACTGCTTTCATCTCAACATTATTTAAAAGTTTTAAATATCTTTCTTCATGAGCTTTTTCAATTTTACCAACTGCTCTAAATTTCATTGCTATTGCTTTGAATCCTTCTTCTTCCGCAACTTTAGCGAACTCTTCATACATATCGGTCCACTCATAGTTTTCTCCACTAGCAGCAGCCTTTAAGTTTTCAGCAGTATTTCCGATTCCACCTAATTCTTTAAACCACATTTTAGCGTGCTCTTTTTCGTTATTAGCGGTTTCTTCAAAAATAGCAGCGATTTGTTCATAACCCTCTTTTCTTGCAACACTAGCAAAATAAGTGTACTTATTTCTTGCTTGTGATTCTCCTGCAAATGCTGCTTGTAAATTTTTTTCTGTCTTTGATCCTTTTAGTTCCATATTTAATTTCCTTTCTTTTGTTTGCAATTATCACAAATGTAGTGAATTGCTAAGTCATAATATAAGACATCAACATCACTATGACTTTTAATATCATCTAAATAGTCAGGTAAGTCAATATCATCTACTAAGCCACACAAATCACATACTTTATGATGATGCGGAGTTAACGTATGATCAAAGTGATCTGGTTGATCTACAATTTTAACTCTTAGAATTTTACCTTCATCTACTAAAGAATTGAGATTATTGTAAATAGTGGCAAAAGTGATTCCTGGCATCATCTTTTGGGCAATATCATAAATTTCTTTTGCTGTCATATGAGCCATATTGTTTTGAACTATATCAAGAATTAATCGCCTTTGCCTGGTCATATAATCTCCTTTTTTAGAATCATTCTAAAATTCTATTTTTATTATAACAAATTAAAAAATGTTTGCAATACCCTTTTTTATTTTTCTTCTTTTATTGGTAAATATACATGACTTTTATAATTATTTTCATTAAGAACTTCTTTATTCCAAAATTTCATTGCTTCGTCATAAAAATAATCAGCATTTTCATTAACACTTAATCCATCTTTAGGACGTATTACATGTGAAAAAGTAAGGTTCATTCTTGGCTTCATCCATTTAAATAAAGGTTTTCTAAAAGTTTCTGCACAAACAACAATTGGTTTATTATTCATTGCAGCATATTTAAAAGATGTTTTTTCAAATTTTCTTAAACCAGTATAATAAGGCCATAATGTACCTTCAGGATAAATAGAAATCATAGCCCCTTTATTAACTAATTCTTTCATTGCTTTATTAAAACCACGAATATTAGTCATGTTATTAGGTAAAGGTAAACATCCTAACATCATGACTAAAGTTCCTATAATAGGAATATTTACAGGATCAGCATGTGATAAAACATATGTTCGACGTGGAAAGCCTGCAAATATATGCGATAAAAAAGCATCATAATAATGACAGTGATTAGAATAAAAGAATACTCCTTCTTTTTTATTTAATTCTTTGCATAAATACTTTTTATTTTTGACTTTAACGCCTAAAACAATTTTACTAACTACCCACAATATTGGAAAAGCGATAATATAATAAACAATAAAACTAAAAAAACGATAAAATATATTATGGTGAATATATTTAAAATTATCTTTTAATGGTTTAGAATTATGGGCAATTGTACCAAAGTCATCTTGCATATCTTCATGATAATAATATGTTTTCTTTTTCATTACGCTATTAATCCTTTATCTTTTAGTTCACTAAATATAATATCGGCGATTTGCATAGATCCGTTTTTTTCGCGATTAACATTTTTCTTAATATTTTGTTTAAGTACTTTTAAATAATCTGGATGTTCATATAAATAAGTAATTGTGCGATACATATGAGAAACATTATAGCAAGTCACGCCACAATTTAAATTTTCGCAAAATAATTTTGCTGACGCTTTTTCAATGTTATGTGCATAATAATCTACGACAACTGGAGTTCCCATATATAACGAATCAAGCACCGCATTAGGTCCAGATTTAGTAATAAACACATCACTAGCGCCATAATATTCATAAGCAAGTGGAGTAAAACGTAAAGGTACTAAAGTTATATTAGCAGGCACTTTGCTTTTCTTTTTATCAAAATATTGATACACTTTTTCGTTTTTACCAGCAAGTATTAAAATAGTAATTGGAAATTTAATGTTTTTAATCAAATTATTACAAGCTCGTTTTGCTTTACCTTGGGCATAAGCACCATCGGCAATAATGACCGTAAATTTATCAAGTGGTAAATTGTATTTTTTACGATACTCTTCTTTTGTTCCCGTAGCATTAACTACTTCATTACGAGCGGTAAAAAACACACGACGCAACTGTTCATATTTAAATCTTCTCTTTTTAATTGATTCATTACAAGCTGCATCATTATTGTTAATAAATATGTCACTACGATTATCCCACCATACGTGAACATTATTATCTGGGTTATAAGTAATAACAGTTAAATTGGGCATATAACGTTTTTTTAATTCTAGAGCGGCAAATGTAATGAAATAATGTGTAGAAATAATAACATCTGGATTATGAGCGCGCATTGCATCAATTGTAGCATCAGTATATTTTTTAAAGATCGTACGGTGTGTAAAGCGCATAAATGTTTGTTTGCCCATTAAATCCAAAAACCAGAATATGCCAATACCAAATGCTTTATCCTTATTAGTTTTTTTTGTACAACCGGACAAGAACTTTTCAAAATCCGCGGTAGCTTTACTACCTTCATCCATAATATATGATTCAATAATATCTAATTTATCACTATATTTTGCTTTTAAACTATCCGAAATGGCCTTCATTGACATAATATGTCCCATTCCAGATTCTATATATGTTAATAATACACGAGGTTTGTTCATTTAAAAATCCAACTTTCTTTTGTATTTGGCTTATTATAGCAAATTTCAAATGGCGTAAACAACTATTCCTAAGCAAATAGAAATAACAAGCAACAAAATTGCCGATATTGTCTTTTTGCTTATTTTCTTATACAAAAACATTATAAGTGCTAAAACAAGGCAAATGATTAACGGCCTAATAAAATCATCAAAATTAAATGTAAAAGTTTCATTAATCACAAAATTAGGAACTAAAATTTTAAATAATGTGAATAAACCAGTCACTAGGATTAAACCGATAATAACAGGATTTATTCCTTTTAAAATAGATTTAACATATTTATTATCCATTATCTTTTTAAATATAATCGCAATTAATAAAATGATAATAAATGAAGGTAATATTACGCCTAATGTAGCTATAAGTGCACCTAAAAATCCCATTTGTGAAGTACCGACAAATGTGGCTAAATTAACCGCGATTGGTCCTGGGGTAGATTCTGCAATACCAACAATATCAATGACTTCTTCAGCAGTTAGCCAGCCATTTTTAGTGACTTCTTCTTGAATAAGAGGAATCATGGCATATCCACCACCAAAAGTAAATAAACCTATTTTAAAAAAAGCAAAAAATAATTTAATTAGTACTTCCATTATTTTTATCCTCGTTTCGTTTAGATTTTTGAATAATAAAAGTAACTAATCCCACTAACCCACCAATAAGAATCAAATATATTGAAGAAAAATTAATACTAAAAATATCAATAAGAAGCATAGCTATAAAAGTAAAAGAAAAAATAATAATACTAACAACATCTTTATTCATCTTTTTTAGCAATTTAATTCCTGCACTTATAATTAATATAGCTACAGCACACTTAATGCCCATGAAAGCATGTTGCACAATTGTATATTCCATTAAAGATGAAAAAACACTAGCAATAACGAAAATTATTGCTAGTGATGGAATTGTAACTCCTAATGTCGATACAATTGCACCTAACACTCCTAAAACTTTGTAACCTGTATATGTAGCAATATTTATAGCAATTGGACCAGGTGTTGATTCGGCAATTGCTACCATATCAACTAATTCTTCTTCCTTAATCCAACCTTTTTTATTTATTACTTCATCTTCTAATAAAGCCACCATGGCATATCCACCGCCAAAGGTGAATAAACCAATTTTCATAAATGTTAGAAATAAAATTAAATAGTTTTTAAGAGTTTTATTCATAACTATTTAGTTAAGAAGGCAATGTAACTTAAGTAAGCTTCGTAAACATCAGCTTTAGATGTAATTTCCATTGGTGCGTGCATATTTAATACACCAACCCCAGCATCCATTACATGCATATTGTAGTTTCCTAAAATATAAGCGATAGTTCCGCCGCCACCTTGATCAACACGACCAAGTTCTGCAGTTTGGTAATGAATATTTTCTTCATCTAATACTTTTCTTACCCAAGCAATGAATTCTGGGGTAGTATCATTACATCCACTCTTACCGCGAGCGCCAGTATACTTATTAAAGACAACACCTTGTCCTAAATAAGCAGAGTTTTTAGTTTCATTAACGCTAGGATATAATGGATCAACACCGGCAGAAACATCACTAGATAACATATATGAATTTTCAATAGCCATACGGACATCTAAGAAACTATTAGAGCCCATTTTGTTTAATAAACGAGCAATAGTATTTTCAAAGAATAATGATTGAGCTCCAGTTGCGCCAACTGAACCAATTTCTTCTTTATCTACTAAAATACAGCAAGAAGTGAATTCTGGATTTTCAACATCTAAAATTGCTTTTAAAGAAGTATAAGCACAGACTCTATCATCTTGACCATAACTAGCAACCATGCTTGAATCTAAGCCATAACTACGAGCCTTACCCGCTGGAACGATTTCAATTTCACTAGAAACAAAATCTTCTTCTTCCATATTGTATTTTTTCTTTAAAATATTTAAGATATTTGCTTTTACGCTAAATTTATCTTTTTCTTTTAGTGGGATGCTACCAACTGTAACGTCTAAGTCTTCACCTTCAATAACTTTAGTAGCAGGTTTGGTAATTTGATCAGCGGCTAAGTGTGGTAATAAATCACCAATACCGAATACTGGATCTTTATCACTTTCACCAATATTAACTACTTCCGTTGTACCATCTTTTTTACAAATAACACCATGTAAAGCAAGTGGAATAGTTACCCATTGATATTTTTTAATACCACCATAATAGTGAGTATCAAGTAGAGCAAATCCATCTTTTTCATATAAAGGATTTTGTTTAACATCAATACGTGGAGAGTCAATGTGCGCTCCTAAAATACGTAAACCTTCTGTTAAAGGTTTCTTACCAATGATGAATAAAGCAATATTTTTATTTTTATTAACAACGTACACTTTGTCGCCGCTTTTTAAATTTTCATAAGCATCTAATGGTTTAAAACCTTGTGCTTCAGCAAGAACAATGCTCTCTTTTACGCATTCTCTTTCTGTTTTGCCATTACTTAAAAATTCCATGTATTTATCATTGAATTTCATTATTTTTGATTTTTTATTTGCATCACAAGTATGCCAAATATTTTTCTTATACATATATAAAAACCTCTTTTCTATGTCTTTATTATAATCATTTCCTTATTATTTTCAATAATAACGATAAGTAACTTCATGCAAGTTTATTGAAATTTATAGTTAATAAATGCTAAAATATTTGTTACTAAAAGAAAGTTGGTGTTTAAAGTTTATTTACTTAAACTTATATTATGATTAAATATGTAATTATTAATTTATCCGAACATATAAATACCAAACCACTTGTTGCCGCAATTGGAAACTTTAATGGCTTTCATATTGGTCATCAAGAACTATTAAAAAAAGTAAATCAATTAAGTGGTAATAATAATCAAACCGCAGTTATTACTTTTAAACATCAATTACAAAAAAATCAAATTCTAAGTCTAGAAGATGAATGTACTTTTTTAAAAAAATTCAATATTTCTTTATTAATTATAATTGAGTTTAATGATGAATTGCGTACCACTAGTGCTACAAATTTCATTAGTTTTTTAATTAACACATTAAAAGTAAAAGATTTGATTGTCGGAGAAGATTTTACTTTTGGCTTTAATAAAAGCGGAAACATCTATACATTACAGTGTTCTCCAATTAATACTATAGTAATTCCAATTAAAAAAATCGACGACATAAAAGTATCAACCACTGATATTATTAGACATTTAAAAGATGGAAATATAGAAACTAGCAACAAACTATTAGGTTATCAATATGGAATTACTGGATTAGTGCAAAAAGGATTACAAAATGGACATAAAATAGGTTTTCCTACTGTTAATTTAAAGTTCAATAATTATGTCAAAATAAAAGATGGCGTATATGCCACCTTAGTTATAATTGATAATAAGAAATATTTAGGAATGGGATATGTTGGAGTCCATAAAACAATTGACGAATTAGCATCATCATTACTAGAAGTTAATATCTTTGACTTTAATGAAGATATCTATAACAAAGAAATTAAGGTTCTATTTTTAAGCCGCATTGCTGATAGTTATAAATTCTCATCCTTAGATATTTTAAAAGCCCATTTAGAGCAATATAAACAAGAAATAACAACTAAATTTCAAGACTATTTACATAATTAAATGTTCCAATTTATATAATTTTTTATAGCGCTTTTCGAATATTTTTGAAGTGATTTCATAAGCATTATCCGCACCATAACGATTTTGCGCTAGTAAGTTATTTAAACTATCTAAATCAAGATTAGAACTAATCATCAACATTTTATTATTTTTATAACGACTATTTATTAATGGTAAAATAAATTGATCACGAATTACACTATTAATCAATACATCTTTATTAAATCCATCTAATACTAATAGAGTAACATTACATAATTCATCAAAATATTCATCAAATTCATCTTTATCTTTATAAAAGATTTCTTTAACATATTCCATTAAATCTTTTACATTTAAATAAGCAATATTTCCCTTCTTTTTTAAGGAAAATTCATTACAAAATGCCATTAAATATTCGCTTTTCGAACTTTTAGTTGGGCCATAAATATAAATCCAATTTTTCAAATTTTGATCTAGTATTTCTTTTAAGGCAATTTTAAGTTGTTGACGGTAGCCATTACGATAATTATTCATGTTTTTTAAGCGCAATCCATTAAAATTATCACTATAATCTTTATATAAAAATCTTTTCATAAAATTGCGATTTTCTTCATATAAATGACATGGCTTAAATGTTTTTGTTACTAATTTTTGTGTGATTGTTGGACGAATCATAAATCCTTGACAAGAGTTCTTACATTCCTTTAAACCCGGACAATTTTTGCAGTTATGAAATTCTCTTTGTGCATCAACAAAAAGCATTAATGAATCATCAAATTGTTCTTTAGACATTTTTAATGGACTAATGACTTCATCAACAAATTCATCATCTTTTTTTATGTTTTCTTTTAGTTCATTTTCATAAGCAATATCTTCTTCAGTTTTATCAGTGTAGGTAAATAATTCATCATTAGTCTTCATCTTCTAAATCCTCGTTATATTCTACATTGTCTTCTTCATCAAATAATTTTTTACTAGCTTTAGGTTGATATGAACTAGTTTTATTTTCTGCCTTTTTAGCGCGCTTATTTGTTTTGTTTAAATAATTCAATGTTTCTACAACTGTTGTTACGCCTTCACGCACTAAAGAAGCCGCTATTTTTTCCACATAATTTTTTGGCAAAGTGTTATCTTTTACTTGCAAAACATAATTAATTAAAGCATTAATAACTCCATTGCTTAGATTATAACTAGTAGCTAAAGTTGAAACTAAAGTTAAATCAGCAGAAGAAGGTGCTGTATTATTTTGTAATAAACTCAAATATTTTGCTGGTGGGCAAGTTTCCATTAATTGAATCATCTTTTTATATTTACCATCGCTTGCTTCAATATTATGTGCTTTAACTTTTTCCTTTTTAGGCATAATTGTGGAATAATTATTAACGTTTTTCAACGTTTCCATCAATTTATCAAACTGAACTCTTTCACCTTTTTCAGCATAAAAATTAGTATAATTTTCGAAATATTCCGCTAATGTATCTTCATTTGATCCATAAATTGTGGCAATCTTGCTTATTTTTTCTAGTTCGTCTTTAGTCAAGAAATTATCTTTAATATTTTTAGACGCTAATAAAGTCAAGAATTTCCCAATATCAAAACTTGTATATACGCTACCTTCTTCTCTTCCAACTAAAGTAGGAATGTTTGAAGGTATAGAGTTTTTAAAATTATTAATGTCAGTATAAAAAACTTCACCAAATTTTGTTGTTATATCTTTAAATTCCGTCAAATCAATTTTATTTTTATAAAAACTTGCTAAGCGCTGAACATCTTTTTCGCCAATATATTTAACAAGTAGTTCTTTGAAAAAGAGATCATTAAAAAATTCTTTCGGTTGTTTAGGAGCATATAAACAAAACATATAAGTTTTTCTTTCTTCACTTATTACTTTAACATAAGTTTTAAGTAAACCCATAGCTTCTAATAATCTTCTACCATTAAGAAGAGCATCAGAAGTTATTCTTAAATAAGTGATTAGCTTATCAATCGAATAAAATCCTTTTTCTTGATCGGTTTGAGCATCAGACCAAAATTTAAAAAACAATGAAATAGCAACAGGTCCAACAATAGGTTGATATAAGTCTATTAAAACCTTTCGATCCGAATCAGAAATAGTACTTGCAAAACGTATTTCATAAAAATCACAATTACTCATATATTCCATAGTGTTACACCTGCTTTCATAGTTAAAATATTATAACATGTATTTTTCATATTTTAACATAGTTTCTGAATAACTTTTTATAAGCATATATTTTTGATTTTTTTTTGTTTTTTTTATATTTTTTACTTATTAACGCACTAAGCGAAACTTGTAAGGGCTTACTTATAGCAAAACAACATTTTGCTACACAAAGTGTCTTAAAATATCTTTGATTTTTATTCACACAATGATATAATCATTGCGGAGTTTTGTTTTAGGAGGTAGTTAAAAATGAAACGTGTAGGAATTTTAACAAGTGGTGGAGACGCACCTGGCATGAATGCTGCTGTTAGAGCAGTTGTACGTGCAGGATTATATCATGATTTAGAAATGTTCGTGATTTATGATGGATATAAAGGATTAGTGGAAGGTAACATTCAACAAGTCGATCGCGACTTTGTATCTGATATTGTTAATCGTGGTGGCACAATTATTCGTTCCGCTCGTCTTCCAGAATTTAAGGAAGTTGAAACTCGTAAGAAAGGTATAGAACAATTAAAGAAATTTGGCATTGATGCTTTAGTGTGTATTGGTGGCGATGGAACATATCAAGGAGCAAAAGCATTATCTAATATGGGTATCAATTGTATTGCCTTACCAGGAACAATTGATAATGATATTGCTTCTACTGATTTTACAATCGGTTTTGATACAGCTTTAAATACAATCGTTGAAGCTGTCGATAAATTACGTGATACATCCACTTCTCATCAACGTTGTTCTATCGTTGAAGTAATGGGAAGATATTGCGGCGACTTAGCTCTTTTCTCTGGTATTGCTTGTGGTGCAGATTTAATCGTTACATCTGACTACCAATTAACAAGAAATGAAATTATTGAAAAATTAGGTGAAATGCACAAAAATGGTAAAAGACACGCTATGGTCATCATTACTGAAAAATTATGTGATGTTAACGAATTAGCCCATGATATTGAAAAAGAATCAGGATTTGAATGTCGTGCTGAAGTTTTAGGTCGTATTCAACGCGGTGGTAGTCCAACTGCTCGTGATCGTTTCTTAGCAGGACAAATTGGTGTAAGAGCAATTGAACTTTTACTTGAAGGAAAAGGCGGACGTTGCGTTGGCTTAAGAGGTAGCGAATTAGTTGATTATGACATCGATGATGCCTTAAAAATGAAACGTGATACTCACACTGAATTAGTTGATGTTATTCACTCAATTTGCTAACTTAAATTTATTTATTAGGGAGTTTTGCTATGATCATTCATAAAAATACAAAAGTTGTTTGCACTATCGGACCTGCAAGCGAAAGTTACGAAGTTTTATCACAATTAATTGATGCCGGAATGAACGTTATGCGTTTGAATTTTTCGCATGGTGAACATACTGATCATTTAAAAAAGATTGAATTGATTCGTAAACTCGAGCAAGATAAGGGAGTAATTATTCCTATTATATTAGATACAAAAGGTCCAGAAATTCGTTGCCACTTATTTAAAGATGGACAAGCTAAAATTTTACGTGATTCAATTGTGCGTATTTCTATGACTGAAATATTAGGTGATGAAACAAAGTTTTCTGTCACTTATGATAAATTATTTGATGATGTTGAAGTTGGTAACAAAATTAAAATTGATGATGGCAATCTTGAACTCGATATTATTGAAAAAGATTATGATCATCGTGAATTAGTTACAAAAGCTAGAAATACATATGTCATTAAAAATCGTAAAGGCGTTATCGCTCCTTTTGCAAGATTATCCATGGCTTATGTTTCAGAAAAAGATGAAGCAGATTTAAAATTTGGCTGTGAACATAATGTTGATTATGTAGCGGCTTCCTTCACTCGTCGTCCAGAAGATATTTTGGAAATTAAGGAGATTCTTGCAAAATACGGAAAACCTGACATTGGTGTTATTGCTAAAATCGAAAATCAAGAAGGTGTTGATAAAATTGACGCTATTATTGATGTAAGCGATGGTGTAATGGTTGCCCGTGGTGATTTAGGTGTTGAGGTTCCTTCAGAAATGGTGCCTGTTATTCAAAAACAAATTATTGAAAAATGCCGTATCAAAGGTAAACCAGTTATTACCGCAACTCAAATGTTAGATTCAATGCAAACTAGACCAGTACCAACACGTGCTGAGGTTAGTGATGTCGCTAATGCAATATTAGAAGGTACTGATGCTGTTATGCTTTCTGGCGAATCCGCTTCTGGTGATTATCCAGTTTTAGCTACAGAAATGCAAGCTAAAATATCTAAAACCATGGAGCAATATCTAGATTATGAAAAACTTGCAGAACAAGCATATAATACTTCAGAAAAGAATAATTCTGATGCTATATCAAATTCTGTTGCTAATACTGCTTTATTAATTGGTGCAAAATTAATCGTGGCCATATCTGGTATGGGTACAACGCCACGAAGAATTTCTAAAGCGCGTCCATGTTGCCCAATTATTTGCATTTCTTCTAATCGCCGTGTTTTATCTAAATTAAGTTTATTCTGGGGAATATATGGTATATGGGTTCCAAAAGTTCCTAACTTAATTGAAGAGATGGAAGTTTTAGCTCTTGTTAAAGCCCACGATTTGGGCATTCAAACTGGTGAACCAATTATCTTAACTGGTGCCACTCCTGCTGGTACTCGTGGTACAAATTTTATGAAAATATTAAACGCTAATAACGATGGCGTTAAAGACTAATATAGATTAGTAAAAAACTATTTGCAAAAGATATAATTACTATTATATTCTTTTGCTTTTTTGTTTTAAAATAAACATTCTTTGACTATTTGTTGATATTCTATGTTATCACATAAGGTTATAAAGGTTGACAAATTAGACTTAATAGGTATAATAGAAAAAGAATTGGAGGTCTTACTATGAGCAAGACAATTGTCACATGTGACTCCACAATTGCTATTTCACCAGAAAAAGCAAAAGAATATGGTTTAAAGGTTTTGCCTCTTAATGTTATCGTTGATAATGTTGAGTACCATGATGGTGTCAATATTAATTATGAAAAATTAGCTAGCATGATGCGCGCTGGTGGTGTAATTAAAACTTCTACTCCTACACCTTATGAAATCGAATCATTCTTTGATAAAATATTTGCTGAAGGATACGAAAAAGTTGTTCACTTTACAATTTCTAGTAAACTTTCTTCTATGTTTGATTTATTTACTAATATATGTAAAGAAAAATATGGGGATAAAGTTATTGTTGTTGATTCTATGAGTGTTATGTCATTTATGTTAAATAATGTTTTAACTGCTAAAGAGTTAATTGAACAAGGTGCAGAGCCTGAACAAATTCCAGAATTATTAAAAGATCGTATCAATGATATTGAAGTCGTATTTATTCCTGAATCATTAACATTCTTAAAACGTGGCGGAAGAGTTTCTCCTGCTGTTGCTTTAATTGGTAACTTAATTGGTTTAAAACCAGTATTAGGATTTAAAGATGGTGGCATCATTAAAATTGGTACAACTAGAAACATTAAATCAACATTAAAAGAAACTGCAATTAAGTTCAAAGAAATGAAAAAAGATCCTGAAAAGTACGATATTTCCATTGCTTATGTTGATACAAATCCTGCTGTTGTTGAATTTGCTCAAAAAATGGTCGAAGAGTATTTACCTGAATATGATTGTCATATGGATGGCTTCTCTGTAAATGTTGAAGCTCATACCGGTCCTGGTACTATTACTATTATTATGAAAAGAAAAATTAATAAATAAATTGACTTTTATACATTAAAAATACTATTATATTAGTGCGTTGAAAAAGACACGTTAATAAATTAACTTTATTAAGCGAAGAAATGATTGGTGCAAGATTTCTATAAAGTATTTATTAATACCACTTTGGAGCATTTTGCGAAATAAGCAAACGTCACTGGCGTTAACAGTACTTGAGAGTATGTTTAATTTATTATTAAATATAAATTAAGGTGGTACCGCGTTAATAGCGTCCTTATTAAAGGGGCGCTTTTTTTATTTAAGGAGGAAAAATTATGTTAAAAATTACTTTAAAAGACGGAAACACTATTGATGTTGAAGAAGGAAAATTAATTATTGAAGTTGCTAAAAGCATTTCTTCTAGTCTAGCCAAAAATTCAGTCGTGGCTAAATTAGATGGGAATCTTGTTGATTTAAAAACTCCTATTACTAAAGATTGCTCTTTAGAATTAGTGACTTTAGAAGATCCAGAAGCTTTCCCAGTCTTAAACCATTCTTGTGCTCACTTACTAGCCCAAGCAATGAAGAGATTATATAAAAATGTTAAATTCGGTGTTGGCCCAAGCATTGAAGAAGGTTTCTACTACGACTTCGGTGTTGAAGAATCAATTACAAGTGATGATTTTGCTAAAATCGAAGCTGAAATGAAAAAGATTGTTAAAGAAAACTTACCAATCAATCACTACTATTTAAGTAAAGATGAAGCTAAAGAAAAATTTGCAGGTGATCCTTATAAATGTGAATTAATTGACGCTGTTGATGATGATAAAGTGGGAATCTATGAACAAGGCGATTACGCTGATGTATGTCGTGGCCCACATGTCATTTCTACTGGCGTATTAAAGAACTTTAAATTATTAAATGTTGCCGGTGCTTATTGGCGTGGAGATTCCAAAAATCCAATGTTAACAAGAATTTATGGTACTTGCTATCCAACTAGCGAAGCACTTGAAAAACATTTACAAGATTTAGAGGAACGTAAAAAACGCGATCATCGTAAATTAGGTAAAGAACTTGGTTTATTTATGATTTCCGAATTTGGTCCAGGACTTCCATTCTGGTTACCAAAAGGTTATCAATTGCGTCGTACCCTTGAAGATTTCTGGCTTGATTTACACCGTAAAAATGGTTATGTCGTTGTTGACACTCCAATTATGTTATCCAAAGAATTATGGGAAATTTCTGGTCACTGGGATCACTATAAAGAAGATATGTTCATTACTCACGCTGATGAAGATGAATATGCAATTAAGCCAATGAACTGTCCTGGCGCTATTCTTGTTTATAAAAACGATTTACATTCTTATAAAGATTTGCCACTCCGTATTGCAGAACTTGGTCACGTCCATAGATATGAGGCAAGTGGTGCTTTAAATGGTTTATTCCGTGTTCGTACATTCACACAAGATGATGCTCATATTTTATTAACTGAAGATCAAATTGGTGCGGAAATCGAAAGAATCATTAAGATTTATGACCAAGTTTATTCAATATTTGGTTTAAATTATCATATCGAATTATCTACACGTCCAGAAGAAAACTATATTGGTGATATTAAAGTTTGGGATAAAGCTGAAGCTGATTTGATAAGAGTATGTAAAGAAACTGGTAAAGAATTTAAAATCAATCCAGGCGATGGCGCATTCTATGGTCCTAAACTTGACTTCAAACTTCGTGACTCCATGAATCGTATTTGGCAATGTGGCACCATTCAATTAGATATGCAACTTCCAGGAAGATTTGATTGTACTTATATTGATGAAAATGGTCAAAAAGTTACTCCTGTTATGATTCACCGTGCTTGCTTTGGATCTCTTGAAAGATTCATTGGTATTATTATTGAAAACTATGCTGGCGCTTTCCCAACTTGGTTAGCCCCTGTTCAAGTTAACTTATTACCAGTTGTTGGTGATATCCATAGTGCCTACGCTAAAGAAGTCAAATCAATCTTAGAAGAAAATGGTTTAAGAGTTAATATTGATGATCGTAATGAAAAACTTGGTTATCGTTTAAGAGAATCACAAATCCAAAAGATTCCTTATACACTTGTAATTGGCGATAATGAGATGAATACTAAGAGTGTTACATATCGTAAATATGGTACTAAAGAACAAATCACTGTTTCTCTTGATGAATTCATTTCAATGATTTTAAAAGAAATTAAAGAAAAAAAGCCTTTAAATGCATAATTGATGTCAGAAAAGCATAAAATTAATGTTGACATATTAGCATTTATAGTGTAGTATTATTACGCGAACAAAATACGTGGAAAGAAGAGGCGCCCGCTTCTCACCTGATTCACAAAGTGAATAGGTAAATGTCACATATCGTTAAGATATTTTCACGGGCGCATCCTGCGTCCGTTTTTTAGTTCAAAGGAGGAATTATTATTTACAACCCAAATTTTACTAACCCACAACAACAAAGACCAGAAAAGACTAACAATGATTTAGTTAATGAAGCAATTCGCTTCCCTACAGTCTTAGTAATTGGCCCAAATGGTGAATCATTTGGTACGATGTCTCGTTTTGATGCTTTAAACAAAGCAAGATACTTAAATTTAGATTTACTATGTGTTGCGCCTCAAGCTCAACCACCAGTATGTAAAATCTTAAACTATGGTAAATATCGTTTTGAAGCTCAAAAGAAGCAAAAACTCAATAAGAAGAAACAAGCTGTTGTCAATATCAAGGAAGTTCGCTTAACTCCACAAATTGGTATGCACGACTTAGAAACTAAAGCTAACCAAGCAAGTAAGTTCTTACAAAATGGTGATAAAGTTAAAGTTTCTGTACGTTTCCGCGGTCGTCAATTATCGCACGTTGAAGTTGGTGAAGAGGTTTTAAATAAGTTCTTTGAACTTGTAAATGAATATGCAGTAATGGAGAAAAAGCCAGCATTAGATGGCAAATTCTTAAATGCAGTTTTAGCATCAAAAGTTAAAAAATAGGAGGAACGTAGTATGCCAAAAATGAAAACAAAACGTGCTTTAGCAAAACGTGTTAAAAAAGTTGGTAATGGTAAATTAAAAATCAATTCCGCTTATACTTCACACTTAGCACACAACAAAACACACAAACAAAAAAGACAATTAAGAAAGGCTTCATATGTATCTAAGAGCGATTACAAACGCATTAAATACTTGATGCAATAATTAGGAGGTAAGAGTCATGAGAGTAAAGAATAGTGTCGTCACAAGAGCAAGACGTAAAAAAGTACTCAAAAGAGCAAAAGGCTATTTCGGTAGCAAACACCTCTTATTCAAATCTGCTAAAGAACAAGTAATGCATTCATTACGTTATGCGTTTAGAGATCGTAAACAAGTTAAACGTGATTACCGTAAATTATGGATCAAACGTATTAACGCTGCTTGCAGAATGAATGATATTTCTTATTCAAAATTCATGCACGGATTAAAATTAGCTAACATCAACATGAACCGTAAATCATTATCTGAATTAGCTATCAATGATCCAAAAGCATTCACTAAGTACGTTGAACTTAGTAAAAAAGCTTTAGCTAAATAGTTCGCTTATTAAATGCAACTCAATTGGGTTGCATTTTTTATTTGCTTCTTTTTTTATCTTTCATCATATATTTAGATACATCTTTATATACTTCAAATAATCTGTCATAAATAGTTTTATTTTCTTTCATTTTAATAATCTCAACTTTTCCATTATTAATATATAAAAATGCTTCTGGATTTAAAGATAATCCACCTAGACTACCACCCGCTAGAGGGAAGTCACTTGAATACTCAAATAACAAGTCATTACTATTGTTTTCTTTTTCTAATTCACTGCCACCAAACCCAAATCCAAATGTTAAGCGTGATATTGGTACAATCATTTCTTTATCATTTATCTTTAAAGGCGTACCAATAATTTCTGAAGAATCCAAAATAGTTTTTATACTTGTTAATGTTGATAGCATAACATTTTTAAAAGAATTATTTTCCATAACTTAAGTCTCTCCTTATAATTTTATTTTTTAGTCTAATGTTAATATTTTCGGTCCATCTTTAGTTAGTACTACAGTATTTTCATAGTATGCAGTAAGTCCGCCGTCTTCTGTTATTATTGTCCAAAGATCATCAGCAACATATACATCTGGACTTTTTTCACAAATCATAGGTTCAATTGCAATTGCCATTCCATTTTTAAGTCTTGGTCCAGTTCCTTTTTTTCCTATATTAGGTATACCAGGATCTTCATGCATTTCTCTTCCAATTCCATGTCCTTGAAATTCTCTTAATAGAGAAAATCCTTGTTTTGTTACATAAGTTTCAATTGCATTTGAAATATCGCCTACTCTATTTCCTTCTACTGCTTTATCTACTCCAGCAAAAAATCCAGCTTCTGCAACTTTAATTAATTTTTCTACAGTTTTTGATATTTTTCCTACGCCGTAAGTACGTCCAGCATCAGAATGGTAACCATTCTTATATGTCCCAAGGTCAACACATACAATATCTCCTTCTTTTAAGACAACCTTATCAGATGGAATTCCATGTATTATTTCATCATTTACAGAAGTGCATATTGCCCATCTATATGGCTTTCCGCCTTCATATGGACACTCTACGCCTTTAAAAGATGGAGTAGCTCCATTTTCTCTCATAACACGCTCTGCAACTTTATCTAAATGCCCTGTTGTAACACCTGGTTTTATTTCTTTTTCTATAGCTTTTAAAACAAGTTTTAGAACTCTTGCAGATTCTTCCATAAGTTCTATTTCTTTTTCATTTTTAATATATAT
>ERZ1106943.2131-NODE-2131-length-17613-cov-9.113282_pt1 | contig 17613 bp, 17 predicted proteins | sample MGYA00403671_ERZ1106943 | MGnify/ENA primary metagenome ERZ1106943 (study PRJEB35170, sample SAMEA104062427) | human gut metagenome | biome: human gut; feature: human-associated habitat; material: faeces | place: Denmark | collected 2012-06-14 ...
GTACCCGGCACGGGCGAAAAGCTACTCCTGCTTCTGGATGGTAAATATCCCGTTACTGACCTGGCACAAGTAAAGAGAGACAGGCATAAAGACAGACCTCGGAAAGCACGCAATACCAAGGCTTTCCGCCTGCGGAAGTCTATCAGTTTTGCGGAGAAGCACCGGAAACGACTCTCCTTGCCAACGGGTGAAGTGCGTCCATCTGAACACGACTACGATTACAAGGAGATTTCTCTATATGACCACAAAAGGTATTTACCACACTCTCGTTACCCAGCTGGACAAGCTGGCTCGCCACAACCGGCAGGGCAGCTTCCGCACGAAGGATCGCTACTATGAGGCGGTCAAGCGATTCTGCGCTTACCTTGCCGCTCACTACCACCTGCAAAAACTGGAGAACATCAGCGGCAAGCATCTGGTGAGCTACATTCTCTATTTGCAGGAGCAGGGCAAGTCGGCCAGTACCATCAAAACTGATCTCTCCGCCATCCGCTTCTTCCATGACAAGATGTCTCATCCACGTTACACGCTGCCGGGGAATGAAGAACTGGGCGTCGCCTTGGAACGCCGCCGCTTTGGGCAGCGGGATCGCACATGGACGAACCCGGAGTTCGGCAAGCTGATCGGCCGCGCCATGGCGGAGGAGCGGGAGGACTACATTCTCGCCCTGTATCTGGCTCGTTACGCCGGCCTGCGTATCCACGAGTGCTTCCGTATGGACACCGCCGCGGCGGAGCGTGCGCTGCGTGAAAACGCCCTCACCGTGAAGGGCAAGGGCGGCAAAACCCGGATCGTCCCTATTGAGGACAACCGTATCACGATGATGCTGCAACGGCTGCTGGAGAAAACGGAGCGCGGCCACAAGCTGCTGGTGCCGAACGGCGTTCCCACTGACCGGGCCATCAACGGCATGCAGCAGTTTATCCTCCGCCACCGTGATGCGATATATGACCCCACCGCCCCGGGCAGGCGTATTACCTTCCATGGACTGCGGCATACCTACGCCGCCGAAAAGTACACTTCTCTCGTCAACGGCGGCATGACGCCCTTGGACGCCCATTTCACCGTGTCCCGGCTGTTGGGACATGAGCGGCCTGATGTGACAAACATCTATTTGGCATCCGTGAAGGGAGGTAGTGCCCGTGGAGAATAAGTACCGTGATCTGCATGATCTTCCCATGACACTGCGGGTAGAGGACTTGATGCCCATTCTCGGCATCGGACGCAACACCGCCTATGAGCTGATCCGCAGCGGACAGATACGAAGCGTCCGTATCGGCAGGCAGATTCGTATTCCGCGGGAGGCTCTGCTGGAGTTCCTGCGGAAGTAAAGTTCTTCGTCGCGGAAATAAAACTTGCACAATAGCCGTGCGGGATATATCATGGAGATGGTACATTCCGCGCGGCGGAAAGGAGCGTATATGCCGCGTACAAAAGCAGGAAAAGGAGCCGGCGGTGCCGGTTCTATCAGAAAAATCACAACAACACGGAACGGAAAAACCTATACCTACTGGCAGGGCCGCTACACGGAGGGCTTCGACCCCGGCACGGGCAAGCAGATCCAGCGCAGTATCACTGGAAAGACGCAGAAAGAAGTGGCGCAGAAGCTGAAGCAGGTAACGCTGGATATTGACAACGGCGTGTATCATGCGCCGTGCAAGCTGACATTGGCACAATGGCTGGAGATATGGTCAAAGACCTACTTGGGCGGCGTGAAGCCCAGAACGGCACATATCTACAAATCCGATATCAGGCTGCACATTCTGCCTGCGCTGGGAGCGGTGCGGTTGGAGGCATTGAGTGCACCGATGATACAGGCCTTTTACAACGCGATGGGAGAGCCGTCCGAGCAGAATCCGGAGGGCCTTTCCGCGAAAACGGTAAAGAATGTCCATGGTGTTCTCCACAAAGCGCTTCAACAAGCGGTACTGATCGGCTATCTGCGATACAACCCTGCCGATGCCTGTATCCTGCCGCGGATAGAGCGTAAGAAGATCAAGCCTTTTGATGACACACAGATCTCCGCATTTCTGACCGCTATACAGGGAAACCGCTTTGAAACGCTGTTCATCCTGACACTGTTCACCGGTATGCGTGAGGGCGAGGTATTGGGCCTGACGTGGGACTGCGTCAACTTTCATACAGGTATCATCTCTGTGGAAAAGCAAATGCAGCTGCATCAGGACAAGGGGAGCAAGGGCTATGAGCTTGTTTCTCCAAAGAATGGCCGAAGCCGTACCATCGCCGCGGCACAGACTGTCCTTGCCCGGTTGCAGCAGCAGCGCCGATGGCAAATGCAGCAGAAGCTTCTGTTGGGCAGTGACTGGCAAAATCCGGAGGGACTGGTCTTTACCAACGAGTTCGGGACGCACCTGACAAAGCCGACAGTCTACCGCGAGTACAAGCGCATCGTCGCGGCCATCGGTTGTCCCGATGCCCGTTTCCACGACCTGCGTCACTCCTACGCAGTCGCCGCGATCCGCGCCGGCGACGATATCAAGACGGTGCAGGGTAATCTGGGCCACGCCACTGCCGCCTTCACATTGGACGTATACGGCCATGTGACCGACCAAATGAAGCGCGAAAGTGCCGACCGCATGGAGCGTTTTATCCGTACAGTTTCCATCGGTTGACCCAATAAGGCTAAAAATAAGGCTAAAGCCTGCTTTCAGGCATGAAAAAACTCCCGAAACACCTGTGTTTCGGGAGCTTTGGTTGTCATGCTATACCACTGTAGATTTTTGAACCCCCGGCTCAAAAATGTCATGTGCAAATTGGAATTCTTCGTTCTTTTTTAACTTTTCTCAAACTTTTTTAATGGGCGCTTTCAAGAGCTGCCAATTGGTCGCATGAAAAACCGTTATGCGAAACACTCATTTTTCCTCTGGCATCTCGCTCATATCCGCAGCCGCCCCTTCCAGAAGGTTAGTCACGACCTGATTGAGCTGCGCGGCGTTCTTTGGGGAGATGACCGGCGTATTGGACTGTGACTCAATGTCTTTCCTTGTTCGCCCGGCAACCTGTCCGCCAGCTTTAGCAACTTCCAGATTCTCTTGGAAGGTCGAGGGCTTTCGATCCTTTGAAAACTGTGTGGTGGTGGCTTCTGCCAACATATTCAGCACCAGCTCCAGCGTGGTCATGTTATCACGGAGGTTTTCCTTTTTCAATCCCTTCAGATTTTTGTACTGGCGGGTGGACATCCCCGACCATGCGCGGGAGATCTCATCGGTGAGGATGGCGTACTCCACGCCCTTCTGCACGCCGCGGGCGTCCCATTCATCTGTCAGTTCCTTACGGACCTGAATGGCTTGCAGCCGCTGGTTGATCCATTCGCGGGTATAGCCCTTCTTGAGATAGGTTTCCAACGCCCGCTCGATGGTCAACTCCGGGTCTATGGTTTCCTCAATGCGCTCCCGACCAACCTGCGCCAGCCATTGCCGGAATGGTTCGGCCTTTGGTGAGGGAATGGACTGGATGATACGGAGAAGCTGCTCTGTGTCAGCCACATCAGTCATGCGTTTTCGTCCATCCGAGGCGGTCATTTTCAACTGCTTACAATTTGTAAGCAGTTGGCCTGCGCCCTCATTATTCAGCCGCTTCTTTAATACTGCCCAATATGTACTGGCATGACGGGCATCTGGCTGATCTGTCAAAACCGCAACAACATCGACAACGGAAAAGTACCATTCTTCCTTTTCCTCGTCCCACGCCGTGCGGATACACTTGTCCTCAAATAATTGAATCTTGTCGTTCTGGCTCACTTGTTTTCACCTCAATCTCATCGACTTATATGTTTACGGGGGACATTCTCGGTATAACATAGCCAGGGGACATCAACTCCAATTTTTTATTAATTCTGCTCGAAGATGTTCCAGATTGTATTCCATGATTCCAGCATCAGTTTCTGGGGTGCCTTAATTGAAAATCGTGATGCAACTTCAAATTCTTCAACAGGATCTGAAACTTTTGCAGGCGCACAGTAATAGTGGATTTCCCGGATGGATGGATTTTGGGCAATCGCTCTGTTAATATGCTGATCGTTTTCCCCGCTATATCCAAAAATATCAATGCGTCCAGCATTTGCATTTTGGAGTTGAGATAAGTAAATCTGAAAAATTGTCATAGGGGATTCAAGTGGGAATTGAATTGGAAATGTAAATCCTCCGCCAAGCTTCATTTCTTCTTCCTTTTCTTCTCCGCTAATTCCCCAAATCAAACAGGCATCATCTGGGCCTAATAGAGTGTCAGAGCGCTTCTGTCTATCTTGTTTTTTGTAAAAGAAGCCTCCATGCAGATGCTTTATTTCATCTGTTTGAAGGACATCATCTAAAACGCAATCATAATTTGTTGTGAAAATCATTTTGTAATCAGACAGCCATCTCTTTAATTGCTCTACTTTTGCTTTGCCTAACGTGTCTTTTCCCCACTTACCATTATTATAACAAATTCTACTTGCTGCCCGCTTTAATTCGGCTTGATCTTCTTTCGTGAAATCCCCTCTTTGACAAAAAAGCTCAATTATTTTTAAGAGGCTCTCCACATTGGATATTTCATCATTTTGTGTTTCATATATAAGTCCATATGTTTGGAAGAGGATGGTGGAAACTGTCTGAGCATCATTAAAGCCAAGTTTTCGAAGCTGGTCCTCAATATGCGAAAGTAGTGTTGGATTATATGGTCTATCTGTGATTGGTCCGCCGTACCCTTCTTCGCCGCAAAAACCATCGCCGGAATATCCCCACGATACAGCACTATATTGAACGCTGTCTACTTTATTGCGGAAAGGCGCAAACAATTTATCCGCCTTATCAAAGAGGCGCGGAATTTCCTCTTTGATTTTCTTCATCATAGCTTTGTGTTGATATTCAGGAATAAGGTTAGCTGTTAATCCGTTCCCCACGATCAGAATTTTTTCCATAGTTTCATCACCCCACCTTACCAACACAAGGTTCATTCATCTCAATTTCGTTCTATCCAGCGACAGCTTCAGCAACTGCATCTTAAATTCCGGGGCGATCCATGAGGCAAACTCGCAGGCGATCATCGGATGAGCAAACGTTCCTCCGTTTTTCCCCTGCTTGGAAACGATGCCGATTGCCTTTGTCTGGTCGATCCATAGCTTTGGCGTCAACGTAAATGAGGCAGTTTTCTTTCTCTTTAAAAGTTCTGCATAACCAGTCTCACTATAATTCGGATTATTCTCCTGCTCCCACAGATTCAAAAATGCTAAAGTATTTCCGCTCCTCAGCCAACTCTGTATCACATATCCCGGAGCATCCTCGCTGTGAGCTCGGGCGACCTCAGTCAGAGAAATGTAACCTTCCTCCTGCTTTTTCCCCTGTGATTCCAGGCCTTTCCTCCGTTTTGCTCGTTCCAACACCTCTTGCTTACTTCTTCCATAACCGGCAAGATTCGAGAGCATATATTCGGCAATATCGTTTTCCCGCGCGATTCGCAATATAACTCGATCCCGTTCCTCGCAGGTAATGTTGCCCTCAGCTACAAGGTGTTCCAGCATAAGTCCAATTCCGTACATATCCACCAGATTCAATTTCTTTGCCACACACATCACCTCTCAAGGTCATTGTAGCATAACTTTCAGTGTTGTAAAAGACAAATTAAATCTGAACCATAGCAGGGGAAACATAACGTATGTCTTTCCTCGGTGAACCCTCCTTGTCGTAGTCAATATTACAGCGGGCAGCCTTCTCAAATTGGACATCCAGAAATTTCTCCAGGCCGACAATAGCCACATATTTGCCGTTTGAAAGAAGGTGATCTACCGCAGCGCGGGTCCATTTCGTCTTTCCGGTCGGAGAAGATATTTGTTTTGAGTAAAGCATATCCACCACTTTTCCCAAACTTGCTCCTGCCATATAGAACTCGAAAATCATGGATACGATATTTGCTTCATGCTCGTTGACTCTAAGTGTCCCTCCGCTGATCAACACAAAACCATATGGTATTCTCATGTTTTATTCCTCCTAAAAGCAAAACTTCCCATGTGTTACCTCGTTCAAGAGATAAAACATAGGAATACAGATTATTTCATTTTCTCTTTTGCCGTTATTCTGCATAGTTTTCGGGCCGAGTTTATGCGATTTACATGCTAAAAAAGCAAAAGCTGTGTATAACTTACGTTATACACAGCTTTTGTCTAATTTGGAGCTGCTGGGCGGATTCGAACCGCCGACCTCATCCTTACCAAGTGATAAAAAGCCCTCCGGCCGTTGGTATATAAGGCTTTGCGGGCGTTTTTACCGCAAAAAGGATGAGGTCGGAAACGCTTTGCTCCATGTGTTCCGTCCGCTCGTTTCCCCGTGTGGGTCACGGTGTGGGTCAGCGCCGCTGCCAGCACCGGTGTGGGTCAACTTTCGATGGCATGAGAATCGTTGCGTTTTGCGTTGCTGTAGGCAATAAAAGGACACTCCAGTAAAAGCGACAGAGCTATCCAGCGGTGAACTACGTTCCCGCCGAGTGGCTCTGTCGTTTTAAGTTTGGGTTTCCGTATGGATCAAAATGTGGGTCAAGCAGAGAATGCGGGACGGATATTCTGCGGGATACCGGATTTCTCTTCCTGCTGTTTTGCCCAAGTGACACGGGTCACTTCCTCCCCGAAATAGCGCTCTTTCTTGGGCACCGTATAATAGTGAATGCCAAATTGCTGGCAAATATCAAACAACTATTCCGTATACGCCATGCTGCCTTCGGAGGGCAGTGAGAAATACCCGCCAACCTGTCCAGCCAGATCATCAATTTTCTTGCGTTCGGGTGTCATATTCAAGTATCCTCATCTTCCAGACATTAAAAAAACAACAATAATATACAACAAAAGTGAACATTTCACAATTTTTGGCGGTGCTCACTTTTTGTGCTACAGTAAACAAAGAAAAGGCGCAGCTTTCTGAACTGTTGCGTAAATAGAGAGTCATCAGGCAGAGAACACTGATATGCATAGCTGCTTTTTACTTCTCTGCACATTTTTCTCTATGAGTCAGGTCGTGAGGCAAAGCATTTTTTAGCCAGAGGCAATTGCGCTCCTCAAGCTATTCTACAATCCGGTGGGATCATAGACACCAAAGCCTTCGCCCAAGATCTCGTGTGTATCACATACAATAATGAATGCATCTGGGTCGATTTGTTGCACCAGCTTTTTTACAGGGATAATGTAATTTCGGCTGAATGCACACATGACCACCTTGGTGGATTTACGATAATATGCACCGACACCTTCCAGCAATGTTACGCCAAGATCCAGCTCCAGCAGCCGACGGGTGATCTCCTCGTGGTGTGGACTTATGATATAGGCCAGCTTGGCCGCCTTGCCGCCATAAACGACCTTGTCCATCATCACGGTGCAGATATATAGCGCGGCGATGCTGTAAAGCGCTTGTGTCAGTTGGCGGAATGTAAGGGAATAGGTGGCGATCACCACAAGGTCGATGATCAGGCACAATTTCCCGATGGGGAGCTGCTGCACCTTTATCTTCAACAGCCGCGCAGCAAGCTCCGTGCCGCCCGTGGTAGCTCCCTGACGGAGCATGAGGCCGAATGCCGCGCCGCACAGAATACCGCCGTAGACAACAGCCAGCACCGGATCCAAAGGCTGAAAATGATACAGGGAGTTCATTCCATCGATCATCAGTGAGCTGACGGTCATTGCATATAGGGAACTGATCAGCACCTGTTTGCCGAGGAGCTTCAGTCCCAAGACAAAAAAGGGGATGTTCATGACAAGTGTCAGCGTACCGACGGGCAGAACGGGGAAGAAAACATTGAGCACCTGAGCTACTCCGGTCAACCCGCCAATAGTGAGATGCACCGGCAGACAGCACCAGCAGAAGCCTAAAGCATACAGGGCGCAGCCTATTGTAATGAGTGCGTATTGCTTGAGTGTATCTGTTATTTTCACAGTGTTCACTCCTCTATAATTTTATATAAATGATTATAATATTATAAAATAAAGCGGTCAAGTGTTTTGAAAAAATTCGCAAAGGGTCTTTTCAAAAGTCCGATCTTGTGCTATGCTTATTTTATAATATAATTGCAATATTTTATAAATCAGGAGGTGGAATATGAATAAGACCCTGTTACGCAGTTATGCACGTCTTATCGCGAAAGTAGGCGGCAATGTTCAAAAGGGACAGGAGGTATTCATTACAGCACAGTTGGATCAACCAGAGTTTGTCAAGATGCTAGTAGAGGAATGCTACAAGTGCGGCGCAGGACGGGTGGTCGTGGAATGGAATTACCAGCCGCTTCTGAAGGTGGACTACCGCTACCGCACAACGGCGGATCTGAGCGCAGTACGCGACTACGAGGAGGCTCGCTGGAAACACTACGCTCAGGTGCTCCCGTGCCGGATAGGGTTGATTTCTGAGGATCCCAGCGGTCTTAACGGTATCGACGCGGGGAAATACAGCACTTCACAGCAAGCGATTTGGCCGATTTATAAACCTTACCGGGATGCGATGGAGCACAAATGCCAGTGGTGCTTTGCCTGTGTGCCGGGCCCGGCGTGGGCCAAGAGACTGTTTCCGGAACTGCGGGTCGGTCAGGCAATGGAGAAACTGTGGAAACTGATCCTTGCCGTCTGCCGCGTGGACAGTGATCCCGTTGCTGCGTGGACGGCGCATAACGCGGAGCTGCAGCGCCGCTGCGACTACATCAATCGCTTGCCGCTGAAGGAGCTTCACTTCAGCAGCAGCAATGGCACGAATTTCCGTATCGGCATGATACCGGAAGCGCGTTTTAAGGGCGTCCGGGAGACAACAAAGAGTGGGACGACCTTCACGCCGAATCTGCCGACGGAGGAGTGCCTTATCACACCGAAGAAGGGCGCGGCAGAGGGCATCGTCTATGGAACAAAGCCTCTGTGCTTCCATGGACAGTCTGCGGAGAATTTCTGGATCCGTTTCCATGAGGGCAAGGCTGTGGAGTGGGACGCTGAGACAAATCCGGAGCTGCTGGATCAGCTGATTGGCATGGATGAAGGCAGTGCCTATCTGGGCGAATGCGCACTGGTGCCGTGGGACAGCCCCATCAATCGCAGCGGCGTTTTGTTCTATAATACGCTGATCGATGAGAATGCCGCCTGCCATCTGGCGCTGGGAAAAGGATATATCAACACGATCCAGGGGTATCATGACCGCACGCTGGAGGAGTGCTCTGCATTGGGAGTCAACGATTCACAGGTTCATGTAGATTTCATGATCGGCGCGCCGGACACGGCGGTGGATGCTGTCTGCACCGACGGGCGGATCGTACCGATCTTCCGTGACGGCACATGGGCATTTTGAGTCACAGTCTCAGCAGATATAGAAGACGATGGCGTTCCGCATTTAAGCGGAACGCCATCGTTTGTTTACGAAATAATCTGTAATTCTTTTGGGTAATGCGTCAGAACCTCGCAGCCATCGGCGGTGACAAGAACCAGATCCTCAATGCGGACTCCCATGTCACCGGGCAGATAAATGCCGGGCTCTATGGAGAATACCATCCCCTCCTGCGCAACCACATCGCAGGAGGTGCTGACATCCGGCGGCTCATGCACCATCAGGCCAATACCGTGGCCGGTGCGTGTGATAAAGGCGGCGCCATACCCGGCATCGACAATCACCTGACGCACCGCGGCGTCTATCTGGCTCATCCGAACGCCGGGACGGACGAAATCGATACCGGCCTGCTGAGCGCGGCGGACAACCTCATAGACCCGGCGGTGCTGTTGGCTGACTTGACGGTAGAACACAGTACGTGTCATGTCACACCAGTAGTCGTTGATCGGGCAGACCAGATCGATCAGCACTGAGTCGCCTGGACGAGGGAGCGTGTCGTCAGACATGTGGTGGGGCTTCGCCGCGTTCGCACCATAGCAGACGACCTGATACTGTCCCACCTGCTTGCCGCCATGTGCTAAGAAGAAAGCGTCTATCTGTTTTGCAAGTTCCACCTCGGTGACAGCGGCGGCGACGTGAGAAAGACCATAGGCAATGGCAAGGTCATTGATACGGCCGGCGTCACGCAGTAGTTCCTGCTCTTTTGCGTCCTTGCGCATACGGGCATCATCTACCGGGGCAGAGCCAAGTACAGGGATGATGTCCTCGCGCTTTTCCAGAATGGAAATGGTGTGGCGGGACGGCCAGTTTTTGTCAAAGCCCACCTTGCCAGAATGTAACTCAGCGGCAATCATGCCGTATACGTCCTCACCGTCGCGGTAAGTATGCCAGATGACGCCGGGAACCGGCGGTATGCAGAACAGCTCGTTCATAAAGGCGTGTACCTGCTCATCCTCGCGGATCAGCAGCACGCCGCAGCGCTCCTGCGCCTTAACGCGGCATCCGATCAGATAAAAGATACTGTCATCATCTGCCACCAGTATCTGAGACAGGCCGCAGCGCCGCATATTGGCGGCCACGGATCTCAGGCGTCCGTAATTCAGCATGTGACACCTCCCCGGACATACTTACTCCTGCCGCTGATAAAGACTGTATGCCTTCATAGCATAGGCCATATCGGTCTGCAGGTGTCGGCGCATCCTGCTGGCGGCAGCGGTATACTTTCCGTCACACACCAGCTTGTAAATGACGTTATGCCCTTCATTGATTTTGCTTACGTTTTCCTCTTTGTAGTACATGCACGACAGCAGCTCGAGTCTGGCGCGCAGACGAGCAGCGGCCTGATCCAAATAGTAGTTCTGCGCATGACGGTAGAAGATGACATGAAAGCGCTCTGAAAATTCCTTCCACCTGGATATGTCGCCCTCTGCCAAAGCAGCATTGCCATTTTCGATGATCTCCTGCAGATCAAGCACCAGTGGCATGTGATTCAGGGATGCGCTGCAGAACTGTATTGCCAGAGCATCCATCTCCGAGGCAAATTGATACAGCTCCTGAATATCTCGTTCCTCGAATTCGATCACGGTGACGCCGCAGTTGGAGTAGTACGTTACAAGACCGTTCTCTGCCAGACGCATTAACGCCTCGCGGATCGGCGTATGGCTGACATGGAAGCGCTCCTTGAGCATATTCAAGGTCAGCTTTTGCCCACAGCGCAGCTGCTGTCTCGTAATGTCGTGATACAATTCATCGTAAATCTGTTCTGAAAGTGTTTTTCCAGCCATAAACGGTTTTCCTTTCAAATTTCTTGATATCACTATATCAGAATTCCGTTGTAATGGCAACAAGCGTGTAACATCTTTTGAAATTTTATATATTTCGAGAGAAAAACCAAAGGCGGGCGGCGCTGAATCGTGCCGCCCGCCTCGGGTGTTTGCGCCATTACCAGTGGAAATAGTATACGAAGTAGTTGCCTTCCAGCGGCAGGTCGTGAATGACCAGCTTGTCGTTGTGGGCATAAAGCATGATGGGGTTATAAAGAACTGCGTATACCGCCTCGTCCTGCACCAGCGAGAAGATCTTGTCATAAATAGCGGCACGTTCGGTGGCGTCCACGGCAGCGACAGCGTCCTGGAACCACTGCTCCACCTGGTCATTATACCAGCGGGCGTTGTTTGCCATACCGATATAGTCCTTGCCGATGGCCATGGCCACGTTCTGGGTATCGCCCTCCAGCGACATCTGCAGGCAGGTAACGGTGAAATCGCCCTGACGCAGCTTATTCAGGTATGCGTTAAACTCCAGCACCTCCAGCTGGCAGGTAAGGCCAACAGCCTTCAGCTGCTCCTGAACGGCTTGTGCCAACAGCTTATACTGATCGGCCACAACAAGGGTGCCCATATCATAGCCGTTGGCGTAACCGCACTCAGCCAGCAGGGACTTTGCCTTTTCAACATCGTAGGTGTACTGCTTCTGCGTATCGCTGTAACCGAAGCGGCTCTTGGACAGCAGGTTGGAATTCTCCTCAGCAGCGCCGTCCATCACGGTGGCGATCAGAGCCTGACGATCCATAGCATAATTGACCGCCTGACGGAACTTGGGATTGTTATAGGGCTCCTTTTCGGTGTTCATGGCGACAAAGGCAAATGTAGTCTGCTCTGCGGTGGTGACAGTGACGCCGTCGGCACTTTCAAGGGTGGAGCGGACAGGCGCCTCGATCTCGGCAAAATCAATGCCGCCGGACTGCAGGCCGATAGACATGGAGGACATATCAGAGATGATCTTGAAGGTCACATCCTTGATGGCGGCGGCGCCCATGTAGTAATTCTCATAGGCCTTCAGCACGACCTTGTCGCCTTCATTGTGGCTGACGAACTGATAGGGACCGCAGCCGATGGGCTGCTGGGCAAAAGCTTCCTCACCGGCGGACTCATAGTAATCCTTGGAACCAATATGTACCAGCGTCAGGTTGTTCAGGAAGGGTGCAAACGGAGACGACGTGTAGATCTTGATGGTGTTGTCGTTCACCACCTCGCAGTGGTCATAGCCTGCCACATCGCCGGACTGTGCCTCAGAAGCAGCATACAGATCCAGACTGAACGCCACATCCTTGGCGGTCAGCGGTGTGCCGTTATGGAAGGTAATGCCGTCACGCAGATGGAAGGTATAGCAGCAAGCGTCATCACTGATCTCCCAGCTTTCAGCGATGACACCGTCCAGCTTGCTCTCATCCTGGAAGTTGTAGCGCACCAAAGTGTCATAGATCTGGGAATCGATGCGGTGTTCGATATTGGTTGTCCAGTTGGCGGGGTGCAGCGTTTGGTAATCAGCATCGATGGCGATGGTCAGGCTAGTGCCGTCACCAGCAGAGGCGTTGCCGCCGTTGCCGCCGCAGGCTACCAGACTCAGTGCCATGGCCGCGGCCAGCACCAGTACAAGGAACTTTTTCATGGGGGTGTCTCCTTTTCTTTTTTTATTTTGACGCCATTCCGGCGTGGAGATACGGAAAAGATCGCTCAAAATTTGAATACACGGTGGGTATACTTGTCCAGCAGGTCGATACCGGCGGTCACGTCGTCCTTGGCGATGACGGAGCACTTGCTGTGGGGATAGCGATCCACCACGGCGATACCGGCCACGCGGACGCCGTCGCCGGACTGGTTCATGGAGCTGGCGTCGGTGCCGCCGCGATCCATCACTCCCCGCTGATAGCGGATGCCGTTCTCCTCACAGCAGGCCAGCATCTCGTTGACCAGATCCTCGTCCAGCATGGCGCTGGGGTCGCCCAGTGTCACACTGATGCCCTCGCCCACGGCGTTGCAGCCCTCAAGATCACAGGGATAGGCGTGGTCGGGGGTCACGTCCACGCTGATGCCGATGTCAGGACGAATCTGATGGGCGGCGGTAACGGCGCCGCGGCAGCCCACCTCCTCCTGCACGGAAAATACATAGTATACGTCGTTGGGACAATCGCCTTTGTTCCTCTTCACGGCCTCCAGCAGCATGAAGCAGCCCACCCGGTCGTCAAAGGTCTTGGCGCTGATGCGGCCGTTCTGCAGCTCGTACCAGGGGCCCACAAAACCGGCGTAATCGCCTACCTTGACGTACTTTTCGGTGTCCTCCTTGCTGGTGCAGCCGATGTCGATGTACAGCTTGCCGCTGTCGTTCTTGGCGTCCTCGATCTTGCCGTCGCAGCCCACTACGCCGATGACGCCGTTCTGGAACACCACCTGATCGTTGTACAGGGCGGAGGTCCAGACCCAGCCCACGCTGCACACCTTGATGCGGCCGTCTGATTCGATCTTCTTCACCTGCAGGCCGATCTCGTCCATGTGAGCGGAGAGCATGATCTTCTTGCTGTCGGGGCTGCCCTTGCCGTGCTTGACGGCAATGATGTTGCCGATGTTGTCCACATAGGCGCTGTCCACATGGCCCTCCAGCTCACGCAGCACGATGGCCCGCACGGCCTTTTCCCGGCCCGCCACGCCCCACGCCTGCGTCAGCTCCTTCAGCAGTTCAAAATTTGCCATACGCTTTAGTTCTCCTTTCTGTTTTTCAGCAGACTGGCCTTCTCCACCCAGCGGGTCTGGTTCATCAGCGGATGGTGCAGGCTGATAGCGCCGGTGGGGCACTCCATCACGCAGCAGCCGCAGTACCAGCACTCATCGGGATAGGACACCACGGGATGGCCGCCCTTTTCGCCGGGAGTCATCACATCGATCATGCACGCCTCCATGCAGCGGTTGCAGCCGATGCACTTCTCTGCGTCGAACCGCAGCGGCGTGGCAGGCGGCGTCTGACGGAAGCCGAATTCCTTGATCTCTTTCATGCCTGCACCTCCTTTGCCTTTTCTGCCATATAGTCCTGATTGTGCTTCTCGTAATTTTCCCTGATATCACCGGCGTAGTCAAGAGGCACTTCACGGGCTACCACCTTCTCGCCGTCGTTGTGGATGCAGATGAAGGGAGCCATGGTCTTGCCGTCGTCGTCGGTACGGTAGAACTCCAGCTTGGGGCAGGTCTGGTGGCGGGCCAGGCAGGCCTGCAGGATGATCTGAGCCACCGTCAGGATGTCGAACACCTCCAGCAGACGCATCAGCTCGTGGGGATTGGCGGCGTAGGTGCGGGGCACGATCTCCTTTTGGTAGCGGTTCAGCAGATCCACGCCGGACAGCAGCAGCTCATCGCGCTTCTGCTCGCCGCAGTAGTTCTGCATGGCCTTGGCGATGGCCTCGTTCAGCTCCTTCCAGCTGACGCCGTTGACAGGGTCGCCGCCCAGCGGCGCGTAAACGCGCTCCATCTCGTTCGCCACCTGGGTCTCGCAGGGAGCGATGAAGCCCTCCTGCTTCGCGGCGTAGGTTGCGGCCTTGCGCCCGGCGTAAGCGCCGGTGGAGGCGGCATGACCGAAGCAGTTGGAGGAAAACAGGGAGTCGCCCGCCACGAACAGGCCGGGGATGTTGGTCATCAGATCCCAGTCGTTCATGAAGCCGCCGGGCATACCGAACAGCTGGCGCTCCTGGGGCAGAAATTCGGCGCTGGTCCAGCCCACGCCGTAACACTGCAAGACGTCCTTGGTGGGATCGAAGCCCGCCTCGGTGAAGTTCTTGTACACGGGCACGTTGGTCTTGCCCTCCTGACCCACCATCATGCCCCAGATGACCTTCCGCTCCAGCTCCGGCATATTGGACAGGTCGGCGTAGAAGGGCAGCTTATAGCCCATCTCCTTCAGCTTGTCATAGGGCAGTGTCTCCGGCCCATCGTAGGCATACTTGGCCTGCTCGATGTTGCCGCCCTTCAGGAAGTAGTGCTGCCCCTTGGCGGGCTGGAACCGCTGCTCCACGTCGGTAAGAATGTTGCCGTCACGGTCGGCATAGGGGATCTCCTTGCCCTCGGCGTCGATGAGGGAGGCGGGATACCAGGTGTTGTGGTTATTGCCCGCGGAATAGGGCGGGAAGGAGCGCCCGGCGGAGGAGAACTCGGCCCGGACGGATTTTTCCATCATGTTGAACTCCGCGCCGGCGCGCCAGCCCATGGCGTGGCCGTCGCCGATGGTGCACATGGGGCGGAACTCGCACAGGCCGGGATAGGCGGCGGAGAACAGCCACACACGGGCGGGACGGCTCATGGTGATGATGGCTGCCTTGCTGGAGAACACATAGAACTCGCCGGTACGGGTGTGAACGCCGGTGGCGCCCACGCACTTGGCCCCGTTCTTGCCACCCTCAGTCAGCAGGGAGGTGACCATGACGCGATCCACGATCTTCACGCCCAGACGGCGGCATTCCTTCTCCATCGCGGGCTTGAATGTAGTTCCCCAGATGCGGATGGTGAACTTGTTCTTATAGTCATAGGCGAACATCAGCTTGGTCTTTTCGTCCCGGAAGGCCGCGCCCTTGAACTCGTCCTCGGTGTCCCGGATCTTGCCGCCCATCTTTTCGATGTCCTGCAGATGATCCCAGCCCTCGCGGCACTCTATATAATGAGAGATGCCGTTGTTGTAGCCGTCGTTGTCGTCCAGCATGGCCTGCACCAGATCCTCCGGAGAAACACCGGAGCAGGGGTTGGTGGCGGCGCTCTCCCAGTGGTCGCAGCCGCTGCCGCCCGCGCCGGAACGCTTGGTCGCGCCCTTTTCCACCAGGATCACGCTCTGGCCGCGTTTGGCGGCGTTAATAGCGGCCATGCATCCGGCGATGCCGCCGCCCAGCACGATCACATCCGCCTCCATGCGGTTGACTTGGCTCACCTTGGCAGGATAGGGCCATTTCATTTCGCTCATGCTTTCGCTCCTCCATTCATTCATTCGTGATAAGACGGCTGCCGCAGGAAGCACTGCCCTGCAGAGAGGCCGCCTCGGTTAACGATGATTTTACTACACGAGTGTATGTTATCAAATGTTTATAGATTTTGCAATATCTTTTTGAAAAATTTTATAAAATAATTGACAAACTTTACAAGATGGGTTATGCTTTGAAATACAAACGAAGGGCAGCTGCGGCGCTGATGCCTCCGCGCCGTAAAACTGATCCTCGACAGATCCGCAAGGAGGAAAAATTATGCACAAATACGTTATCAAACGAATACTCCTAACGATTCCTGTCCTGCTGGGAGCGGTGTTTCTGGTGTTTACCATTATGTACCTGACTCCCGGAGATCCCGGCACGCTGATCCTTGGCATTACCGCTAAGCCGGAAGACATCGCCGCGCTGAACCACAAGCTTGGCGCAGACCTCCCGTTCTTTGAGCAGTTCTTCAACTATCTGAAAGGAATTGTTCTCCACTTTGACTTCGGAACATCCTACCGCAGCGGAAAGCCGGTGTTTGATTCCATCCTTTCGCGCTTTCCCACCACGTTCCAGCTGGCATTATGGTCCATGCTCCTCAGCTCTGTATTAGGCATCGCGCTGGGTATTATCTCCGCTGTGAAGCAGTACTCTGTGCTGGATAACGCGCTGACTACGCTGGCCATGCTCCTTTCCGCCATGCCGGGCTTCTGGCTGGGTCTGATGCTGATGGTGCTTTTTGCGCTGAAGCTGGGTTGGCTTCCGTTTGGCGGCGTGGACACTTGGCAGGGCTATATTCTTCCTGTAATCACACTGTCGTTGGGAGCAGCAGCCAGCGAGATGCGTCTGACACGTTCTACCATGCTGGAGACAATACGGCAGGATTATATTCGTACCGCCCGCAGCAAGGGTGTGCCGGAGAAAACGGTGATCTGGAAGCATGCGCTGCGCAACGCGCTGCTGCCTGTTGTCACATCCATGGGTATGAATTTTGGCGGCAGCTTGGGCGGCGCGGTCATCATCGAGACGGTGTTTGGTATGCCGGGCGTCGGCATGCTGATCGTTGAGTCCATCCGGCAGAAGGACACGCCCGTGGTTATGGCGGCCACCATGTTCTTGGCGGTGCTGTTCTGCTTTGTCATGCTGGGCGTAGACATTCTTTATGCCTACATCGATCCCCGTATCAAAGCGAAATACAAAGCCTGACAGGGAGGTGACGGAAAATGAAAGAGAAGAGAAACCGCAAGAGCAAGAAAACCAATCAGATGAAGGAAATATGGCGCCGTTTCCGCAAGAGCAAGACGGCCATGCTCGGCCTGTGCCTTTTGATTTTTGTCCTGAGCATCGCCGTTTTCGCCGATGTGATTACCCCCTATGAAAACGCCATTTCGCAAAGCGCCGACCGTCTGGACAGCCCCAGTGCCGCACATATATTCGGCACAGACGAGTTGGGACGCGACCTGTTTGCCCGCATTGTCCATGGTTCCCGCTATTCGCTGC